>Ga0181520_10000735_pt1 | contig 70718 bp, 53 predicted proteins | sample PEATcosm2014_Bin_29_FD_132451 | JGI IMG/M metagenome (GOLD analysis project Ga0181520, IMG submission 132451) | Peatland microbial communities from MTU Mesocosm Facility, Houghton, MI, USA - PEATcosm2014_Bin02_30_metaG | ecosystem: Environmental > Terrestrial > Soil > Wetlands > Peat | place... | reverse complement strand
GAGATTCCCGCCGCCGTCGCCATGAAGACGTTCCCATAGATATACCATGGGCCGTTGGGACCGTTACCGTTGTTGTAATCGGCGCCCGAAGGTGTCGCAAGGTAGGCCGTCCCGATCATGTCAGCCCAGTAGTTGTAACGAATGGTGAAGTCCGTCAGTCCTTCGGAACAGGAACATCCCTCGCTGTGGTAGGCGCTGGAGCTGTAATTGTGCGCCACGTAAGAGTACTGAATGGTGATGTTATTTCCCGAGCCGAACACATATCCGCCACCGTTCTGATTCGCATGACTCCCTTTCAAAAAGAAAGGAACCCAACCATCATGCACATAAAGATGATCGAATAACAGGTTGTAACTTCCGCCTTCAAAGTCGAGCTGGGTATCCAGGGTGGAAGAGTCACTGGTGGGATGCGCTCCGTTCACCTCGACATATTGCACGGTAATGTCGTGATCATAGTCGGGGGGCCCATTGTATCCGAGGCCGCCCTGGATGTCCGCGCCGGCGTAGGCGTTGCTGTTGTTCACCTTGAACCCGTAGCCGCTGGTGCAAACACTGGCTCCGGTTAACGGCGTACAGTAACTGCCACTGAAGACATAGTAATCTGTGGCAAACCTCAAAACATTTCCACAGCGTGAGACGCAAGAGAACACAGCCTGGCCTTGAAGAGAGGCGTTCCAGCCAGTACTGGTGTCATGCGATGAACTCGTTGCCGCCAAGACAGTGATCAGGGTAGCTCCGGAGTCGGCATCTTGGAAAGTGTGGTTCTTATAGCTCCCGCCGGCGACGTAGTAAGTAACCCCGCGGGTCAGGTTAGCCGGCAAATCAGTGTAGGCATTGTTCCAATCGGAACCGTTGGCGTTGCCGAGTGCGCCTGCGCGAACGTAGCAATTGCCGGCGCCATCGCAGCCTGAAGCCGCCCGGCAAGATGGGGTTATTGAGCACAAGAGTGTTGAGCAGAATAGGCTGACGATCAGTTTCACCACACAACTCCTTATAGAGACGCGCTATTGCTGAAAGTATCCGGTGCGTCTCTCGCCTGTCGGCGCGGTTGGCACGGACTGCTGCCGGGCGCAGCGAACGACAATGGCAGCTTTGCTCAATTCGATTAGAACGATCACCCACCTCACCGGAAGCGAGTCCGTTTGCCGGCAGATGGCTCCACGTGGAACCTTATCATAGCGCCCGCGCTTGCTCCACGGCTGGGCCTCGGAAACACTACCTACACTGCCGCTGCAGGGGCAGTAGAATTCACAAGTAATTAAATTTTCGCGGTATTTGCGGCCAACCGCATTGTGTTGAGAGGCAGAGAATGAATCCAGACATCTCAATCGTAATCCCCACCTACAACCGATCGGCCATCCTGAAGCATGTCGTCGATAGCGTACTAGCGCAGACTGTAAGAGTTGCCCGCGTGATCGTGGTCGATGACGGCTCGACGGACGATACGGCTGAGATGATGGATCGTTTGATTACTTCGGTAGCGGACTGGCACGAAAGGGTTCGCTATTTCTATCAAACGAATCAAGGGCAGAGTGCCGCCATCAACAATGGCCTTGCAAAGGTGGAGAGCGAATGGCTCGGATTCACAGGCCAGGACGATCCGTGGCTACCATGGAAACTGGAGTGGCAGTTTCGGGCTCTGGATAAGTTCAAGGAATGCGACCTGTGTTTCACGGATGCTTGGTTCATGAACAACCCACACATGAAACAAACGCTTTTTCAGCTCTACGGCGGTGACTTCGAAGGAACACTCGGCGTCGTCAGTAATCCGGTAAAGATGCTTGTCGGCAAGCATCCTATCTGGATGCAAACGGTGATCGCGCGAGCCGAGTTGGTCCACCGCGCCGGAAACTTTGATCCTTACCTACGGTATAGCGAGGATCACGACATCTTATTCCGCATGGCGCTGTCGGCCAAGTTCTGCTACGTCAACATGCCAATGGTCATGATCGACCGGTCGCCAGCCGACATCCGCCATCTGGGGGCGAGCAGAGACTGGCATAAGGAAGAGTTTTGTTTGCGGATGGATCAATATCGGTTCGAAAAACAGTTACGGCTAGGCGCCGGGTTGGATCCGGAAATACTGCAGTTGATCCGGGCAAACCTGCGTACGATTCACAGTGCCTGGGCCAACTGGTATCTGGCGCAGGAACAGTACGAGAATGCAACGAAGTCTCTGTCGGCCGCCGTGCAATATGGCCGCACTCCAAATCTGGTCGTCAAGCAAGTCCTTACCCGCCTGTTTCCCCAGCTTGCGAAAACCGTGCTGACGCTACGCGACTGGAAGGCGGCAGTGCGTTACGACAGGGTAAGTTGGGAAGCAAAGTAGAGCTTAGCAAACTCGCGAAGGGCTGGCGCGACGTGATAAGTGAAACACCCGTAGCTCCCGATTCAGACAATTCCCTTTTCAACCAGGGTCCTGTGTCACGGATTTGTTCAATATGCTAAGTGGAACGCCGTCCCATTCGCCAGTTTAGGCTGAGTTTCCCGTTTTGCGTAAGAGGAATCCTGGCGGCGATTCGAGCGACACAGGAAAAGGCAGCACAAATAGGAGAGACTATGAAGTTTAGTGGTCGTGGCGTTTACATCAGTCCCACGGCGAAGATTCACCCGAATGTGCGAATTGGAGATCACTCGACAATTTACGATAATGTCGAAATTGGGGAAAATTCGACGATCTGCAACGATGTGATCCTCGGGGAACCTACCGGTAGTTATTACCATGATCCGGAATACGAGAATTCCCCGACCATTATTGGACCGGACTCGTTCATCCGGAGCCACTCCATTATCTATGCCGGCTGCACGATCGGGCGCGCATTTTCGTGCGGGCATCGGGTCACGATTCGAGAAAACACGCTTATCAGGGATCATTGCTCGATCGGTACCATGACAGCCATCGAAGGATGTGTGCAGATCGGTAGTTATTCCAGGTTACACAGCAGCGTCCATATCGCGCAGACCTGCACAATCGGCGACTTCGTCTGGATGTATCCCTATTCAGTCATGACCAACGATCCCTACCCGCCCTCGAATGACATCATTGGGGGGCACATCGGCAATTACACGCAGGTAGCGGTTCACGCCATCATACTTCCTGGCGTCCGAGTGGGAGAAAACTGCCTGATCGGCGCGAATTCCGTGGTGGGGCGGAGGATTCCGGATTTCTCGCTGGTGACAGGAGATCCGGCAAAGGTGATTATGGACATCCGGAAGTACGTCGGGTTGGGAAAGGGAAAACTGTACCCATGGATGAACCGATTTGACCGTGGCATGCCCTGGGAGGGGATCGGGTACGAATTCTGGATGAGCCAGATGAAAGTGGATAAGTAGGCCATGATTATTGACCACGTGGGAATTGTTGTCCGTTCGCTTGAAAGCGGAATCAAGCAATGGGAGGAAGTGTTCGACTACCGGAAGAACTCGGAGATTGTGCTTAACACGAGGCAAAAAGTCAGGGTCGTATTTCTGCACAAGAAGAACTCGGTTACGGTCAAACTGATTGAGCCGTCCGAGCCTTCTTCTCCAATATTTGCATTCGCTCGCAAGGGCGGTGGTTTGCACCATCTCGGTTTCCGATGCGATGATCTCGCTACCCAACTTCCCGTGTTGCAGGCCAAGCACCTGCGCCTCATCGTGCCACCCGAACCTGGCGAGGCCTTTGGAAACCGGCCGATTGCGTTCCTTCTGGCCGACAACAACCTCAACATCGAGTTGATCGATACGGATGAAAAGCGAGGCTGGGTGGAAGAGTCTTGAGCGACCTCCAAGCGCACTCCCAAGAAAAGAATGCCACGCCAAGCCCAACGTCAGAACACGATTCGCGTCCTCCAAACCAGCACGGGAGCAGCCAGGTGAAGTCGATCTTTCGAGCAGCGGCGATTCTAAGTGGAAGCTCGATTATCAGCGTCGGGCTGAGTCTGGTCTCTGCAAAAGTAATGGCTGTATATTTGCAGCCGGAAGGATATGGCTATTACGGATTACTGCAAAGCTTTGTTGCCGTTTCGAGCCTGATCGCCGGCCTGGGAATGGCGACGGGCATTGTCCGCCTGGGAGCAGGGGCGGTCACGCGCGATGAACAGACGGCGATCGCCAGCCTTCGCCGAGGCTCGTGGCTGCTGTTCTGGATTCTAGGGATTCTGGCGATGATCATTCTCGCCGTGTTTCGCACCCAGCTTAGCCAGTTCGCGCTGAACCGGCCGGATCGCGGTGGAACCATTCTGCTGATGGGAATTGCCTTGCTGTTCACGGTAGCCGCGAACATTCAAGTTGGCACCTTGAACGCATACCATCGGGTTGCCGGCCTGGCAAAAAACGGCGTTGCCAATACCGTACTGAGTGGAGCCGCGACCATCGCGGCGGTCCTGATATGGCGCGGTCGAGGCATCGTGGCCGCGGTGGTTGCCGGCTCCATCGCCAGTTGGCTGGCGTCGCGCTATTTCCTTCGCCGGGAGGTTGGTACAGCAACCGTACAGCCGCCCCGACATGAAGTATGGCTAGCGGCGCGTTCGCTGGTTCGGTTCGGTGGCCCATATACGGCAAGCATGTTCGTCGGCACGGGCGTGCAGTTGCTGCTTCCTATCATGGTTCTGCATCTGCTGAATGCGGAGAGTGTCGGCTACTATCGTGCCGCCGCGGGAATCTCGGTGGGCTATCTCGGTTTCCTGATCACGGCCATGTGCCAAGACTATTATCCACGAGTTTCGGCCGCGGCACATCAGCCTGATACCTTGGTCGGGTTGATCAATGCGCAGCACCGGTTGGTCATGCTGCTTGCCGTGCCAGCAATTCTGCTAACTTTGGCCTTGGCGCCAACTCTGGTTCCCATTGTGTACTCCGCAAAGTTTGTTCCAACCGTGGAGATTCTGGAGTGGCAACTGATTGGCGACATCTTCAAATTTGCCAGCTGGACGATGTCGTTTGTGATTCTGGCGCGCTGCCCAACCTCAGTCTACTTTCTTACCGAGTCCATCGGCGGGGCAGCCACGATGCTGACCACTTGGGCGGCAGTAAAATGGTTCGGTTTACAGGGGCTCGGAATCGGATTTCTGGCGAGTTACGTACTCTACTACCTGGTTGTCAGTGTGATCACTCGCCGTCAGGTTCCCTTGGTGTGGACTGTGGCCAACAAGAGGATGATCACAGGTGCCATCATAGCGGCGCTGGTCATTCGCGTACTTCCCTATACCCGCTTCGCTGCGTTCCGGACCCCGATCGCCCTGACCTTGGCGCTTGCGGCAGGAATACCAAGCCTGATCATCGTTGTGCGCGAGTTTACCACCACGGATGGTGTGGGAAGCCGAACTCTCGCCCCTCCACAAGCCCAGGGTAATGAAGGATGAAGGAGGTCGCGTTGAACTGGTCCCTGATTGCCATGGTCAACAACGACTCCGTTCTGCGGCGCACGCTTCTTGCTTCGCCGGCCATCACGCCGCGCTGCCAAGTAGTGACGAAGCGTGACTTCGATTGCGCCGGGCGGGCGTACAACGCCGGCCTGCAAGAGGCGGAACACGAGATCGTAGTCTTGGCGCACCAGGACGTCTATTTGCCCGAGACTTGGCTGGCAGATCTCTCGCAAGCGCTGGCGCTGTTGGCCGCGAAAGATCCGCAGTGGGGCGTACTGGGCGTATTTGGAATTGCGAGCAACCCAAGACAGCCGAGCGGGTATTGTTATTCGACCGGACTGAAAAGCGTCCTCGGACATCCCTACTCGCATCCGATAGAAACAGATTCACTCGATGAACTGGTTCTGATTATGCGCCGCTCCTCCGGCCTGCGTTTTGACGAAGGGCTGCCAGGTTTCCATTTGTATGGAACCGACATCTGTCTCCAGGCTCGAAGCAAGGGTCTGAAGAACTACATCATTCCGGCTTTCTGTATCCATAACAGTAACGGCGTGAAGTCTTTTCCAGTCGATTTCTGGAGGGCGTATCTGTTCCTCCGGCGCAAATGGTGGAGCTACCTGCCCGTCCGAACATGCTGCACGACAATCACGCGGGGATGCCTTCCCGCGCTCAAGGCAATTGCCCATGACCTATCCGACTCTCTGTCAGGAGCCCGCAAGGTCGGTACCCGCGTGGAAGACGTTGCAAACCTGTATCGCCATCTGTCTCAGAATTCTGACTTAACCTAGCCATGTGTGCGCCAAGTTTTCCAGTTGGCGAAACTGGCGCCAATACCTCCGGAGCCTCAGAGTCATGCCCGATCAGAAACCACTACGGCTGTGCCTGATTGGCGCCAGCTTCGAAACCGACAACATGGGAGTCAGTGCCCTGGCCGCGGGGGCGATCAAGTGCGCTCTTCATCAATATCCAGACGCAGAGGTATTTTTCCTGGACTATGCGAAGCAACCATCGCGTCGTACGATTCGAATTGGCGAGCGGGAAATTACCGTTCCGTTGGTGAACATGAGATTCTCAAAGAAGGTGCACCTGGCAAACAACATTTCAACCCTTCTTTTGCTCGCACTTCTTCTGAGGATATTTCCATGGCAAGCACTGCATCGCTGGGTTCTCAAACGAAACTCCTGCCTGAAGGAAATCGTACAAGCAAACGCGGTGTTGTCGGTGGCGGGAGGCGACAGTTTCAGCGATATCTATGGCATGGCCCGTTACATTTATGTGACGTTGCCCCAGGTACTGGTAATTTTGCTTGGCAAGAAGCTGGTTCTACTGCCACAGACCATTGGCCCATTCAAATCAGGGCCGGCAAGGGTCATTGCACGGTTCATCCTGCGCCGGGCAGAGCAAAGTTATTCACGTGATCATCGCGGCGAAGAGACAGTTACATCACTACTTGGGGCAAGTGAAGCGGCGAAAGTGACGTTCTGCTACGACATGGGGTTTGTGGTGGATTCCGCACAACCGGTTGCCCTGGATGTGGTTGGCTTGCCATCGAAGTCCCAACCCCTGGTCGGCCTCAACGTAAGCGGCCTGCTATGGATGGGCGGTTACACGAAGAAGAATATGTTCGGCCTCAAGGCAAATTACCCAGACTTACTCTGCCAACTCATCGAGGGATTTGTCCTTGGGAAGCATGCAAGCGTCTTGCTGGTTCCGCACGTTTTTGGATCAGGAGAAAACGCGGAATCCGATGTGCTCGCCTGCGAGAAGATTTACGACCGCCTGCAAAGCCGGTATGGCAACAGGATCGGATACATTCGAAGCCGTCACGACCAGGCTGAGATTAAAGATGTAATTGCCCAATGTGACTTTTTCGTCGGCTCTCGCATGCACGCCTGCATCGCGGCACTCTCAAGACAGGTGCCGACCGTGGCCATTGCTTACAGCGACAAATTTGCAGCGGTGGTGCAGACCCTGGGCTTGCAGGGAGTCGTGGCCGATCCGCGGGTAATGTCAGACCCGGAGATTCTGGCGGCGATCTTCAGCGCTTATGATCAACGAGCTTCCATCCGGCGGGAGCTGGAAACAGCGGTGCCGCGGGTGAAGAAAACCGTATTGAACCTGTTCGCGCATCTCGCTCTCCTTCCCGTCGAGAAGGAGCAGACTGAGCTGCCGCAGGTCGCTGTCGCTAGTTCATGAGCTTCGCCGGCGCACAAGTCGCGACACAAGGTTCATTATTCCATCCGCGCTTCGTTGGCGCCCAGCCAGTCTGAATCAAGAAAACCGCCTTTGTCCTTCTGTTTGCGGCGAGACCGCAGGAGCTGTTGTTTATGAAATACCGGCAATTGGGAAGAACAAAACTACAGATCAGCGAGATAGGATTCGGCGCCTGGGGCATTGGCGGGACCTCATGGATTGGGGCCGACGATGATGCTTCGGTGCGGGCGCTCGTGGCTGCGCGCGATGCGGGCGTCAATTTCTTCGATACCGCGTTAGTGTACGGACAGGGCCACAGTGAGCAGTTGCTGGCCCGCATTTTCGGAAATTCCAAGGACGTGATCATCGCCAGCAAGGCGCCTCCCAAGAATAGAAAATGGCCCGCTCCCTCTGGGATATCTTTACAGGAGGCCTTCCCTAAAGATCACGTGCTGAACTGCCTCGATGCGACACTGAAAAACCTGCGGCGCGAGGCCGTCGATCTCTACCAATTCCACGTCTGGTCTGATGAGTGGGCGAGCGACCCGGAGTGGCTGGACACGGTGGTCGAGTTGCGCCGTTCTGGCAGAGCCCGGTTTATCGGCATCTCAATCAACGACCACGAGCCAAGTAATGTCCTGAGGGCACTCCAGACCGGCCTGGTCGATACGGTACAGGTCATTTACAACATTTTTGATGAATCGCCGGAGGACGAACTCTTCCCGTATTGTCAACTGCATCAACTCGGAGTCATCGCCCGCGTTCCATTCGACGAAGGCGGCCTGACCGGGGCAATCCGGCCCGGCGTCACCTTCCCCAAGAGGGACTTCAGGAATTCTTACTTTGCGGGAGATCGCGAAAAACAGGTTTGGGAGCGAGTTCAACACCTGATTGCCGATCTCGGCATCAGCCTGGGAGAGTTGCCCGGCTATGCGCTGCGTTTCTGTCTCTCTCATCCAGCGGTTTCTACAGTCATTCCAGGTATGCGCACTCCAGCTCACGTTCAGTCCAACGCGGCCGCCTCCCAAGCGGGACCGCTCGGGGATGAACTGATGAAACGGATACGAATGCATCGTTGGGTGAGAAATTTCTACTTGCCGGTGTCTACTGACGCGAACCACTCTGCGTCGGCTGTTCGGCAGCTACTCAAAGAGTGGACTACTCGCTGAGGATTGGCGCGCCATCCGCCTCTGTGGTGGCTTACTGGTGGACGCCCTGGGCCGTCCCCCGAGACTGGTATCGACTTCCGCGAAACTTGAGGTTCGAGGTAGAACATATGCACAAAATGTACAGAGCAATCGCTGCGGAACTGCCGCTGATGGTGATTTGTCTTGCGCTCCTATCGATGGGCGCACAAGCGCAGACCGGGCCGCGGGTTCCCGAACGTGTGTGCCTTGCAGAAAACTTCACGTCTTCAACCTCGACCTGCACCCTGGAATCGACGATCAACGCCGGCCATGGACTTGTCATTGTTGTTACGGTTCCTGAGACAGGCGCGACGCTTGCAAGCAACGCGCTCCAGGACAACCGTGGCAATGCTTATACCCAGGTGCAAAGCGAAGCCTATTCGGGCGATGAGTACGGCGAAATTTCCATGTGGTATTCAAGCCTTGGCACGGCCTTGAATGCCGGAGATGCAATCACGCTGGGCCCCGTGCCAGTCCTGGCTTCCTGGAATTTTTCGGTTTACGACATCGGGCCTGTACTGAGCAGCCCAGCCGACGTCGGAGTCTCGTTCTCCAACGCCAACACCGGTCTGGCAGGGGATATTAACCCCGCCACCGGTGTCCCAGGATGGTGGACCGGGCAGACCACGGCAACCACCGGCGGTACGGACCTCTGCATGGCGGGGATGACCGTGAACAGTACCTACTCGGTGAGTAGCTATGCTCCCGCGCCCGTCAGTTCCTACTCTATCGACAATAACTTTCAGGCGCTGGACATCGTAGATTTTCATCAACTGGCAGCGCCACTGCCAACCAACCCGAACTATTACGGCGGGAGCCTGATGACAATGTTCAGGGAGGTGCCGGCAGGAACGGCGGTGCAGGCGCATGTCATTACTTCGGTCGTCGATGACGCGGCTGCGTCCGTGCTCCAGTGCTTCACGGAAAATACCGGTTCCTACTCCAGCGTTCCGCACTTCACCGGAAACTATTGCACCGGTTCCTCTAGTTGCACGCTGAACAATGTCGCCGCCGGTGACATGCTGATCATCAGCACGCATACGGGCGACACCACGCCACCAACGTCACCGGCCTCGGTGGTCGACAGCCTGGGTGAGACTGCTGTGTTCGACCTGAACAATGGAGCGGCCGACCTTACCACCTGGCACATCTCGCCAGTCGTGAACCCTGGCACTCATACCATTACGGTGAACAACTTTGGAACCTCATTCCTGCTGGTGAGTGTGATCGAAGTGACAGGGCAGGGAACGCAGAACCCGGTCGAGGCGATTTCGCAAGACTTTTTTAACAGCGCCAGCATGGCAACGGTCAGCCCCACCACCACGAATGCCAATGATCTGATTTATGCCTGGGGTCGCGGTTCCAACGGCAGTGACGAAGGCGACGCCTTCACCGGCGTCCGCGTGACGCCGACTGCGGAACTAGCCGTCAGCCCAGCAACGGGGCCGCAGACGGTTACCATCGTTCCGCGTGGTCCCTTACCGGCCTCAGCGGTGGGTATTCAGTCGCTGGCTGTTCGCCCTGCCGGAACTTCCCAGCCAGCGAATTCAGCACCCCATTTCACCGGGAATTTCTGTCTCGCGAATTCCGCCGCCTGCACTATCAACAATGTCAGCGCGGGACACATGCTGATCATCAGCCTGTACTGGGCCTTGGGAAGCGCGAGTGACAGGCCGCAATCGGTTGACAGCCAAGGCGAGGTCATTGCAGTCGATCGCCAAAACGATTATGACGGCAACGAGAGCCTGGCGACGTGGCACATCGCCTCCGTGGCTAACTCGGGCGTTCACACCTTCTCCATAACAGGTGCGTCGGTCCAATACCCGCATATGGTTGTAAGTGAATTCGGCGGACAGGCATCTGGGAATCCGATTGACGTGGCAGCCGTAGGCGCAACCGGGAGTGGCACCCTCGCCAGCACCAGCCTGCAGACGAGTTCTTCCGGGGATCTGATCTATAGCTGGTGCGGCGCATCCAACGGAAACGGCACCGGCGATCACTTCGCGGCCATCAGCATCGGCCCGACCGCGCAATACAGGATCGCTGCCGCCGTACCCGAAGTAGAAACCGCCACCTGCCCCATTAACGGTTCCAATCAATGGGCCATTCAGGAAGTGGCGGTCAAAGGCTCCAATGCTTCGCCTCCTTCGCTGGTCTCCATCGCGGTAACTCCCGCCAACAGTTTCCTCTCTGCGGGCGCCAGCCAGCAGTTTACGGCGACGGGAACCTATAGCGACGGCAGTACGCAGAACCTCAGTAATTCCGTTACCTGGAGCTCATCCAACACTGCCGCGGCCACCATCAGCACCAGCGGTTTCGCGACTGCAGTCAACACCGGAAGCACCACCATCGGGGCAGCGTCGGGCTCAATCTCGAGTACCACGAGCTTGACGGTCACGGCGGCGTTGGTCTCGATCGCAGTCACTCCGGCGCAACCTTCCATCCCAGCCGGTACCACGCAGCAGTTCACTGCTACCGGAACTTATAGTGACGGTACCACTCAAAATCTTACCGGCACCGTAAGCTGGAGTTCCGGCACCACGGCCGTGGCCACCATCAATTCCAACGGTCTTGCCACCGGCATCAGCAGCGGAAGCGCCACCATCAACGCCAGCTCCGGCACGATTCTTGGTTCCACCAGCCTGACGGTTACAGCGCCGGTTTTGGTCTCGCTTACGGTATCGCCGAGCGGTTCCTCGCTTGCCGTTGGCTCGACTCTCCAATTCACCGCCATCGGTACTTACAGCAACGGTGCCACTCAAAACCTCACCAGTACCGTGACCTGGACTTCCAGCAACACTGCCGCGGCTACCGTCAGCTCCGCCGGTATTGCAACCGGCGTCGCCAGCGGAAATACCACGATTCAGGCTAGTGTAGGCTCGATCAGCAATTCCGCGGCGCTGGCGGTGGTAGCGAATCTTCCCGGTCTTGTCGGTTGGTGGACCTTCGATGAAGGTTCCGGAACAACCGCAGGTGACTCTTCCGGTTCTGGATACACGGCCACGCTGGAAAATGGCGTGACTTGGGTTCCGGGGAAGATAGGAGATGCGGTCTCCGCCAATGGCACCAACCAATATGTGTACATGCCAAGTATCAATCTCAGCGGCACGAGTTCGATAACCGTCACCTTTTGGACCAATCGAACCTACTCGACTACGGGTGGGCATACACTGTTGGAATTCAGCAGCAACTACAACAATTCCACCACCGGCTTCGGTATCTTCCCGGACGACAACACCTGCAAGGGCATCATGGCCGGGTTAAAGGGCAATGTCGGCTACAACGTCAACTGCTACACCCAGCCGTCTTCGGGAGTTTGGCACAACCTTGCGTTCGTCTTTGATAAGAAGCAGCCAGCCAGTGGTGAGGTGACGCTCTATATCGACGGCGTTCTGCAGACGCCGAGCGCAGTCAACCTCAGTACCACCAACTCCAATGCTTTTGGTGCCAATCCTCTTTACGTGTTCTCCCGCGGGGGAACGCAGGAATTCGGCGCTGGCGAGGTTGACGATTTGCGAATCTACGATGTTGCTCTCAACGCCTCGGAGATCCAGCAGGTCTACAACTATGGCAATGGTGGTGTCTCCCTGGTTTCGCTTGCGGTGACGCCGGCAAACTCCACAATTTCACCGACCGGTACACAGCAGTTCACGGCCACTGGAACCTACAGCAACGGCACCACTCAGAACCTGACCAGCTCCGTAACCTGGAGTTCCAGCAGTTCGGCGGTCGCCACCATCAGCAGCAGCGGCCTGGCTTCCGCGGCAAGCATTGGGGCTACTACGATCCAGGCAACCTGGGGCACGGTCAGCGGTTCCACCAACCTGACTGTATCCATGGCGCCGCTGGTGTCGATTTCGGTTACGCCGGCGAATCCCTCGATTGCCAACACCACCAGCCAGCAATTCACCGCTACCGGAACTTATGGCGATGGAACCACCCAGAACCTGACCAGCCTGGTCACCTGGAGTTCCACCAACACGACTGTAGCTAAGATCAACACGAACGGCCTAGCCACCGGCGTCGGCGCCGGAAGTACTACCATCGGAGCCGCGTACGGCTCAGTGAGCGGCTCGACGGTGCTGACGGTGACGTCGGCAGTTCTGGTTTCGTTGTCGGAAACGCCGGCAAATCCTTCGATTTCGGCCGGCGCAACGCAGCAGTTCACCACCACCGGCACGTTCAGCGACGGTACCACCCAGAACCTTACCAATTCTGTGGTCTGGAGTTCCTCCAACACGGTCGTGGCGACGATCAATGCCGGCGGCTTAGCGTCTGGCGTAGCCGATGGCAGCACAACGATTGGCGCCACTCTAGGCTCGGTGACCGGTTCCACCGGTTTGACCGTAACTGGCAGCTTCCCGTGGATTCAATATGATACGTGGGTCGATTTTGAACAATGCACCGCGGGACAGGCGCCAACCGCGGCTTGCCTGGCAAGTTCGACCCATGGTGCAGCTGGATCATGGAGTGTAAGCAGCATGAACAACTTGGTCACGATTCAGACTGCAGCAGAGGATCCTTCTAACTCCCTTGATGGAGACACCGGGAAGTTGGGATTGGCGTATAACGTTGCCAATGGAGCAACAGGGTATATCCAATGGAATCTGCCCGCGGCCGAGACCGCTCTCTCGTTCGGAATGTGGTATAAAACCGGGCAGCCCGCTGCCTGGACGGAAGGACCGCATTTCATAACCCTCTACAATTACAGCTTTGGAACCATGCTCAGGTTGTCCGATGAGCGTTCCTCTGCTAACAACGCCCGTCAGATTCGCGTCAGCCCTCTGGATAACGCCGTAACGGGCATTGCAGACAATACCTGGTATTGGGTCACCATGAAGTGGATCCAAAATGGCGCCGGTTCCTTTAGCGTGTATAACACTGCCTTTAACCTAGTCGGGACAGTGAACTTCACCGATCCTTTCGGAGTCAGCGTGCAGAGCATACAGCTTGGAAACAGTTCGGGGACGCCGCCAGAGACTGGAAGCGCGAATTACATGGACGACTTGATCGTCGATTTCACCTACCCGAACTTCCCCCTGCTGCCGCAACCTTGACAGCCACAGCGCTTCCAAATCAAACCACACGGGCAGCCATAATGAGCGCCGCGCGGCTTGTTGAAACAGACGCCGACAAAACGCGCGGCCTTTGAGTGCTCCACGCCGTCAGGCTTCCCCGGACAGGCCACCGCTTCCACAGTCCACTCCACGCGGACAGGCTTAAAGAAGCCGCTGGTGCGCGTGATTTCTTGCCGGCTTTTGAGGCGACTATCATTTTTTGGAGATTGAACATGGATGGAAATTTGGCAGTAGCCGCTGACTTGCTGACGATCGACCCTGCAATCGAGACCGCACGCATTTCAGATTCGGTGTGCGAGACCCTGGCCAAACAGCTTAACCGTCGAGGCGTGGTTGTCGGCGTTTCAGGAGGTATTGACAGCAGCGTCGTCGCCGCACTATGCACCCGGGCGCTTGGAAAGGACCGCGTTCTGGCTCTCATCATGCCGGAAGCGGACTCTTCCAAAGACAGCGAGGTGCTCGGACGAAAACTAGCAGAGTCTTTGGGTATCCGCTTTGTGGTAGAGGATATTACTGGCATTCTCGAGAGTGCCGGATGTTACCGCCGCCGCGACGATGCCATTCGCAGTGTCGTCCCCGAATATGGCGAGGGGTACAAATCAATGATCACCTTGCCGAATCTGCTCGATGAGGACCGTTACGCGATCTTTTCCATCATCGTCCAGTCGCCGGCAGGGGAGAGAAAAAAGGTTCGCCTCTCTCTGGATGCCTACCTGGGAGTAGTCGCCGCCACCAACTTCAAACAGCGGGTTCGGAAAATGATGGAGTACTATCACGCTGACAGGCTGAACTTCGCCGTTGCTGGCACGCCCAACCGCTTGGAGCACGACCTCGGATTCTTTGTTAAGAACGGCGACGGCTCGGCGGACTTGAAGCCCATCGCGCACCTGTACAAGTCACAGGTCTACCAGTTGGCAGCCTATCTTGACGTGCCGGAGGAAATCCGGAAGCGTCCGTCAACCACCGACACCTATTCACTCGAACAGTCCCAGGAAGAATTCTATTTTTCGATGCCCCTGGCACAGATGGACCTTTGCCTCTACGGAAAGGATCATTTCATGTCGCCCGAACAACTTGCGCCAGTGGCAGGACTGAGCGCGAAGCAAGTTTCCCGGGCTTACGCCGTCATCGATGCCAAGCGTAAGTTTGCGAATTACCTCAGCCTGCCTCCTGTGTTGGTCGAGCCCCTCAAATAATGGCAGTTTGTGGCTCAACGGTCGCGCAGTGGAGCCGATATTCGGCTTTCCTAGCTTATCGATTCAGAGAAGTATTCAGCAGGCTCGCGGAAAAACCGACAAAGAGGTTGTAACCACACCCATGAGCAGTTCAGTGAATTACCTCTCGTCCCTGTCTGTCAGAGCAACCCTGGAACAAACCGGGTGCCAAAAGCTTGCCAATGTTCCCGAGTTTCTCCTAAACGGGAAGGACCCGGCGCGAACGGCTCTGCAAACGCTGGAAGGCGATCACACCTACGGAGAATTGCAGAACGCATCGCTTGCCGTTGCCGGCTACCTGCTGGAATCAGGCGCCGTGAAAGGTGATCGTGTCCTGCTCGTAGCCGAAAACTCCTTCTTCTGGGTATCTGCCTATCTTGGTATTCTGCGCGCGGGATTGGTCTGTGTCCCTCTAGCCCCCAGTATCGGCAGCAAAAGCTTCGCCTTCATTGTGCAATCCACAGCACCTGGAGCCGCGTTTCTCCAATCCGCTTTCTACCTCAGAAATTACAAGGAATTAAATGGATGCACGGTGGTGACCGAGAAGGGTATTCCGGAAGTTGTCGGGCGAAAACCCCTGGTCAGATTTGATGAGATTCTTTCCGAGGCAACGCAATCCCAACTGGCATTGCCTCCGATAACCCGGAACGATCTGGCCGCCTTAATGTATACCTCGGGGTCCACTGCCAGCCCTAGAGGAGTGATGATCACCCATGGCAATATCATCGCCAATACCCGGTCGATCATCGAGTATCTCCATCTGACGTGGAAGGACCGCATCATGACCGTCCTTCCTTTTCACTACTGCTTTGGTACTTCACTGCTGCACACACATCTGGGCGTCGGCGGCAGCCTCGTGCTTGATCATCGGTTCATGTATCCGGAAGCGGTGCTGGAGCGTATGCAGGCGACTGAATGCACCGGGTTCGCCGGAGTCCCGAGCCACTATCAGATTCTCTTGCGTCGCTCGGGCCTGCACCGCATGCAACTACCACGTCTGCGCTACGTGCAACAGGCTGGCGGGCACCTTGCGCCGGCGTTTGTGCGTGAATTGCGAAAAGCGCTGCCGCAGACCGAGATATTCATCATGTACGGCCAGACGGAGGCGACCGCCCGGCTCGCCTATCTTCCGCCCGAGATGCTGGACAAGAAAATCGGCTCCATCGGCAAGGCAATTCCGGGTGTTGTTCTTCGTGTTCTCGATGAGTCAGGACGGGAAGTTTCCCCCGGTGAAACCGGCGAGGTCGTTGCTGAAGGAGAGAATGTCGCTCTGGGTTATTGGGATGAGCTGGAAGAAGCTGCCGATTGCTTCCGTAATGGCAGGCTGTATACGGGAGACTTGGCAATGGTCGATGAAGATGGATTCATTTACGTGGTAGATCGTGCCAAGGATTTTGTGAAATGCGGCGGCAAACGCGTGAGTTGCCGCCAGGTTGAAGAACAATTGCTGGACTTCGAAGACCTGCTCGAAGTCGCTGTAATCGGAGTGCCGGATGACGTGGCCGGGGAAGCGCTCAAGGCATTTGTGGTTCCCAGAGACCGCAGAAGTAAATCGTTCGACGAGCAATTACGCCTGTTTTGCAAGGACAATTTGCCTTACGAGCTTATTCCCAAAGAAATAGTCAAGGTGGATTCCCTTCCGAAAAACAGTGCAGGCAAAATCCTGAAACAGACACTAAAATCAGCTTAGCGAGATCCGGCCAGGGATCGGAGTTTGCGCGACGAGTCAGAATGAAAAACGAATCATTCCAGCTCTGATTCAGAAAGTTGCTCCAAGGTATCTACGTTGGTTGAGGTTTGTTCGTATCCGAAGGCGCTGCTCGACTTGATTCAATCTCGACGGACACGCAGCCATGGTTGTCAGGACAGGATGAACATAAGGCAGACGAAAATTCCGGAAGTGATTGTGCTTGAACCACAAGTATTTGGCGATGAGCGTGGATTCTTCCTGGAGAGCTACAACCAGAAGAGCTTTGCAGAGATTGGACTGGTGCGAAACTTCGTTCAGGACAATCACTCACGCTCGGCACACAATGTGCTGCGAGGCTTGCACTACCAGATTGGGCAGCCGCAAGGCAAACTGCTTCGTGTAGTTGTGGGTGCAATCTGGGACGTCGCGGTCGATATTCGCCGCAGCTCTCCGACATTTGGACAATGGGTTGGCGAGGAAATCTCCGCGGAAAACAAACGCGCATTTTGGATTCCAGAGGGATTTGCTCACGGTTTTGTCGTCATCTCTGACTCGGCGGACGTGCTGTACAAGGCCACGGATTTCTATGCCCCTTCCTGCGAGCGTTCGCTGTTGTGGAACGATCCTCAACTTGGCATAACCTGGCCGCTGAGTGGCGAGCCGTTGCTTTCCCAGAAGGATCGAGCCGGGATGCTGTTGAGCCAGGCCGAAGTATTCGAATAAGATCGTCTTCGTGCGAATCCTACTGACAGGCGCAACCGGACAGGTGGGCAAGGCCCTGCTTCCGTTACTGCAGGAGCAGGGCGAAGTGGCCGTCGCAAGCCGCGCCGACTGCGACCTGTACTCCTCGGATGCCATCCGGAGACTGGTAGACGAGGTGCAGCCGTCCGTGATTGTGAACCCGGCGGCCTATACCGCGGTGAATGAAGCCGAAGCGCAAAGCGAACTGGCTTACGCCATCAACTGCGCCGCCCCGCGAACGCTGGCGGAAGAGGCGCGAAAGTCGGGAGCGATGTTCGTCCACTACTCCACCGACTATGTTTTCGACGGCAGCAAATCAGGGCCTTACACGGAAGACGATGCGCCAGCGCCGCTGAATGTGTACGGGGCCAGCAAACTAGCGGGAGAGCGCGCGGTGGCAGCAGCCGGGGGACGTTACCTGGTACTGCGTACGAGCTGGGTTTATGGCGCGGCTGGAACCAACTTTCTGCGGACGATCCAGCGCCTGGCGCGAGAGAGAGAAGAGTTGAAGATCGTGGATGACCAGGTGGGTGGACCTACCAGTGCGACGGCGATTGCGCGAGCCACGGCAACCTTGGTCCGGCAGTATGCGACCGTTGCGGAAGGCGCATTCCCGGCAGGCCTGTATCACATGACGGCGGGAGGCAGCGTCTCCTGGTGCGGATTTGCGCGGGCCATCGTTGCGGCTCTGGGTGAGCGCGAGACGTTCCGGTTGCAACGGATCCTGGCCATCAGTTCCAGCCAGTATCCGACACCAGCGCACCGTCCGCTGAACTCGGTGTTATGCAACAGCAAGTTCGCGCGTACATTTGGATTCAGACTGGAGCCTTGGCCGTCGGGACTCGCCGAGGTGATTCGCGAAATTCACTCCTGCGAAGGACAATCCGGTTCGGATTAGCCTGCTTCAGCGGAGGAATTCTCCAAAACCGTTAGATGAGTCTGTTCTGCTGTTGCTCTCAGTAGCCGCCTCGCGCGGGCTGCGATCGGTTGGCAGAATGTCGGTCTGTAGAATCTGAATAACCCAGGTCCCACCACACCAGAAATTCTAACAGCGAATCGAGTCGTGGTCAGCGCCGCCGCCTCGGCTGGGTATAGCCTGCTTCAACCGGAGGAACTATGAATGTTTGCATGCTGGCATACACCTTTTATGAGGGCGATAACCGCGTGATGCGCTATGCCGAAACAATGGCCGCGCGCGGGGACCGGGTGGATGTAATCGCACTACGAACCTCCGATGGAGATCTCGACTCTACCGTAAACGGCGTGAATGTCATCAAGATTCAAACTCGTATTCCAAACGAAAAACAAAGGTTCGTGTATCTGTTTCGCTTGCTCACATTCTTGCTGCGGTCCACTTGGGTACTGTGGCAGCGGCATCGCAAGATCAGGTACGACTTGATCCATGTGCACTCGGTGCCGGACTTCCTGGTCTTCGCCGCTGTTCTGCCTAAGCTCGCGGGAGCCCGGGTAATCCTCGACATACACGACATCCTGCCGGAGTTCTACGCCAGCAAGTTCAAGTCTGGCAGTGACTCGCCCGCTTACAAAGCGCTGTTGCTTGCCGAGCGAGTCTCAACACGCATCGCCGATCATGTCATCATCGCGAATGACCTGTGGCGCAATCGTCTGATTCAGCGTTCCGTACCAGCTCCGAAGTGCACTACCATCATGAACTACCCTGACCTCAGCATCTTTCGGCGTTGCGGGAGGACACGCGACAACGGACGTTTCGTCATACTCTATCCGGGTTCATTGAACTGGCATCAGGGTTTGGACATCGCCGTCCGGGCATTGGCCAGGATTAGCGCCCGCGTGCCACAGGTAGATCTGCACATCTACGGGCGTGGGCCCGAAAAGGAAAACTTGGTTGCACTTGCAAACCAGTTAGGACTGGCAGACCGGGTGTTTCTGCGGGATACCGTATCGCTTCGCGAAACCGCCCGTATTATGGAAAACGCAGATCTTGCGGTTGTACCAAAGCGCTCCAATCTATTCAGCAACGAGGCCTTCAGCACAAAGACTCTGGAGTTTATGGCCATGGGAGTTCCGCTGATCGTGGCCGCCACAGACATCGACAAGTACTACTTCAACGACTCTCAGGTCATGTTCTTTCCTCCTGAAAACGACGAGGCTCTCGCGGCTGCCATGCTGACGCTCATTGAAAATCAGGAACTGCGGGAGTCACTGATCGAGAATGGAATCGCCTGTGCAGCGGCGAATGATTGGGAACGCAAGAAGAGGTTGTATCTGGATATCGTGAGTTCACTTGCGAACCAGACGGACCAGCGGGTCGCCCAAGCCGTTGCGCAGTGAAAAAAACCGCATGCGAAACTACTGCCTCCGCTTAACCACAGGAGGCACCGGCAAGCCGGTGTAGGAAAAACTTTTCCACCTCAATTTGTCCCGGCCCGTCCGGGGCTTCCGCGGATCGAATCCGCAGCTCTCCCGGCCTCCTCTGAAATACTCCACAATCTCAGAGGTTCGCGCCATCCGGCCAGCGCAACCTATTAACTTTATAGAGGTTTTCTTTTCCTTTCTGCGATATTGGCAATTCTTGCAGAATCGACTCTTTGAAGCATCAGATTGGCACCCGTCTTGCTAAGTCCATGACTAAGGAATGCATGTGGCGAGCTGTGATGCGTGCTTGCGTCGCGATTACTCCGTGGAGTAAAGGATCCTATGGAAGAAGAACATCAGCTTAGTGTTCAAAAGGTTGCTGCCGTCCTTAAGAGACGGTTTTGGTGGATCGTCATCCCGGTGTTGCTCGGCCCGCTTCTGGCGATCTCCGTCTCTTTCAAGGTCAGGCCGGTCTACACTTCGCAGGCCTTCGTGCTGGTGGACCAACCAAAGGTGTCCGATAAACTTCTACTCCCGATGATTACGGATGATATGTACACGCGACTGCTGACCCTGCAGGAGCAGATTCTGAGCCGATCCCGGCTCGAACCGATCATCGACCAACTGGGTCTCTACAACGAAGGGAAAGGCGTCACGGCATCCATGGCGGACAAGGTGCAGCGCCTTCGCGCCTCGATTGAGGTGAAGACAATTCGGCCGGAAGGACGTGTCCCTTCCGGTTTCTATATCATGGCCAGCACTGACAATCCGCTGACCTCGCAACGCATATGTACTGCGGTTCTCTCGATGTTTATGGCAGAAAATCTCAAAGCGCACCACCAGAATGCCACGGGAACCTCGGAGTTTCTAACTGCGCAGTTGCAGGAGTCCAAGAGCAAACTCGATGAGCACGATGCGAAACTCGCGGATTTCAAGAAAAAGTATCTCGGGCAGCTCCCGACCGACGAACAGCGCAACCTGGAAATGCTGACGGCCACCAGGACACGGCTGGAAGCCGTAAATCAGGACCTGAGCCAGGTGCAGCAACAAAAGATAATTCAGGAATCCATGCTGTCGCAGCAACTGAATTCCCGGAGAGCTACGCAGTCGGGCCAAAATCCTACCGACCTGCAAGGAGAACTTACTGCTCTGCAAGCGCAGTTGCTCTCGCTCCAGTCGCGCTATACGGACGATCATCCGGATGTTCAAAAGGCCAAGGCGCAGGTTGCAGCGCTGCAAAAACAATTGAAGGCGTCAAAGACTGGCACCGACGAACTTCCATCAAAAAACGATGCGCTTGTCGATACTCCAGAGATCCGGCAGACGCGTGTCTCCCTGCGCCTTACCGAGGAAAGCATCCGGAGTAAGCGCGCCGAACAGGCACATCTCGAAGAGCAGGTCAGGTCTCTCCAGTCCAGTTTGCAATTGAGCCCGGTGGTCGAGGAGCAATACAAAGCGCTGACGCGGGATTACGAGAGCGCGCTTCAGTTTTATAACGAGCTGTTGAACAGGAAAACGCAGTCAGAAATGGCGACGGACCTGGAGCGGCGCCAGGAGGGGGAACAATTCAATGTCATGGATGCTCCTGATCTTCCCTTGAAGCCAAGCTATCCAGACCGTCTGAAATTCGGACTTTCCGGATTGGGTGCTGGTTTCGTACTGGGTATCGGATTGGCGCTGATCTTTGAAATGCGGGAGAAATTCATTCGCACCGAGGATGATGTCGTGCACATCCTCGCGCTACCCGTACTGGTCGGACTTCCCGAAGTGAAGCCGAAGCAGTTTGGAAACGCCGCGTCAATCCTTCGTATGGGGGCGAATCGTTGCGAAGAACCTAGTGAACGTCAGCGGGCCAGGGTCTAGTCATCTATGTATCAAAAACATTTCAATCTCGCGGTTGCACCGTTCAACCTGAATCCCGATCCGCGGTTTCTCTATGTTACAGAGCCGGTCAAGGAGGCATTGGCGACCCTTGCCTATGGCGTCACGAACCGAAAAGGCTTTGTGCTGTTGACAGGCGACGTGGGCACGGGTAAGACGACACTTCTAAATGTCTTTATGCAGTGGCTTGCCAAGCGTTCGGCGGCTACCGCCTTTATTTTCAATCCCCGCATGGGGCCCGATGAGTTTCTCGACTTTATGATGGCCGACTTCGGCATCACCTGTGAAGGGGACTCGAAAAGCCGCCGCCTGCTCGCCCTCAACCACTGGCTTCTTCGCCGTCACGAGATGGGGCGGCCCGCCGTTGTTATCGTGGATGAGGCCCAGCAACTGTCCGCCGAGATGCTGGAAGAATTGCGGCTTCTGACCAACCTCGAGACACCCACGCAGAAGCTCCTCCAGATTGTTCTCGCCGGACAGAACGAACTAGACAGGATTCTTGCCCGGCCGTCGCTTCGCCAACTGAGGCAACGCATCACTTTGCGTTGCAAGACCTTGCCGCTCTCCTGTCCCCAGATCGCGGAATACATGGCCCGGCGCATTCACGTCGCGGGCGGACAATGCAGCCAGATCTTCGATTCGGAATCAATCGAGTTGATTCACCGCTATTCTGGCGGCATCGTGCGACTGGTCAATCTGCTTTGCGAGCAGGCCCTGATCAGCGCATTCTGCGATGGCGAAGCGCGAGTCACTGCAAGGCACATAGAATATGCCGCACGCGAACTCGAACTTGGACAGGAGCGGCGTTCGAACATTCGCGAACTGGACAATGTATTTGCCCAAATTAACGCAAAACCCTCCCATCAGACGAACGACTACGAACCCATGGAGAAAGGGACAACGAGATGAGCCGTCTTCACGAAGCGCTGGAAAAAGCCCGTCATCAACAGTCGGGTGGCGCACCAGAGCTTCCCGACGTTGAAGAGATCATCGCCACGGGTGCGAGTTCGCCCGAAGGTGCAAAGTCTGCCGACGCCGCTCCGGATGCCGGGCCGGCCGAAATGTTGGAAGCCAACGCGGGTAGCGGATCGATTCTGACACATTGCACGCAGCAGGACTGGTCCCTCAACACGAACAACATGGTCTTCCTCTCGGACGAGACCAATGCAGTCAGCCAAGAGTTGTTCCGGACCCTCCGCTCCCGTCTCTATCAAATTCGCGGGACAAGTTCACTGGAAGTGATTGTCGTCTGCAGTGCGATACCGGGAGAAGGCAAGACTTTCGTTTCTGCAAATCTGGCTCATGCCTTCGCGCAGCAGAGCGACCGCAGAGCGCTCGTGATCGATGCAGACATCCGTCGAGCTGGAGGACTCTCAACTTTGCTCGGAGCTCCTTCCGCCCCAGGACTGACCGACTACTTGCTCGGAGAGCAGAGTGCAGAGAACATCGTTCAGACGGGTCCTCTGGAGAATCTCTATCTAATCCCGTGCGGCAAACGGGTTGCGACCCCCGGAGAACTGATCTGCAATTCCAAGTTCGTCACCTTGATCGAGCAGCTACGTCCGGCCTTTGACTGGATCATCATTGACACTCCCCCGGTTCTTCCAATTTCGGATGCGCGGGCCATCGCCGATTTGAGCGATGGAGTTCTGATGGTGGTAAGTGCCCGCTCAACTCTGGCACACCTTGCAAAACGCGGCGTGCGGGAGTTCCGGCGAGATAGCTTGCTCGGAGTTGTGCTGAATCGCATGGCAGAGCCGCCTTCTGCGTACTACTCAGAATACGGTTACGGCTACGGCCAGGGTGAGCCAACAGAAGAAGCTATAAAAGTATGCTGAGCAAGATTTCAGTTCCGCGCTTTCCCGATCCAATGCACGGAAGAGCCAGGAGCTTGCGGATTCGAAACCTTGCGACGTACGCAGGTCTCGTGATTCCAAGCATTCCTGCAGCAGTTCTCCTCGAGTGCGCGGGAGAACGCGCTGGCGATGGCACGACCCCGGCCCGTCCTTTTCTTACGAGTTGCGAGCCCGGTATCAGCGGCGGCACAACCGGAAAATCGTGATCCGTGGAGCGGATTTTCAATTTAGTTTTCAAGCGTTCGAAGATGTGGTACCCAGGGTGAAAAGTTGTTATCTGCCTAGCCGGCGTTAGGGAGGGTTGAAAACGTTGCCCATGACTTCATTCGCCAACCGAACAGAGTGCAGTCTTGTTTCAGGGCCGGAGTTGCCGCCACTGGATGTCATCTTCGGGTGCACTCCGGCGATGCGAAGTGTCCGTGTGAAGCTGGAACGGGCCGCCGCAACAAACATCCCTGTCCTGATTCGCGGTGCCAGCGGAACGGGAAAAGAAATTATGGCGCGGCTTCTGCATGGGAACTCTCCCTTCCGCACTGGACCGTTCATAAAGGTGAATTGTCCGGCCATTCCCGGGACCTTGATGGAAAGCGAGTTGTTCGGGTATGAGCGCGGCGCATTTACCGGTGCGAACTACAGCAAGCCGGGCCGGTTCGAAACCGCACATCAGGGCACACTGTTTCTCGACGAAATTGGCGACCTCGATGCCGGGTTACAAGCCAAGCTTCTTCAAGTCTTGCAGGATGGAAAGTTCTGCCGAATTGGCGGGGAGTCGGACCAGAGTGTCGAGGTACGCATCGCTTCTGCCACAAACCACTACCTTGAGGATGATATGGGCAGTGGGAGGTTCCGTGAGGACCTTTTCTACAGGCTGGATGGTATCTCGATTACCTTGCCGACGCTGGCAGAGCGGCAGGCAGACATCCCCCGCCTGGTCGAGTTTTTTGTGAGTCGCTACAATGGCATCTTCGGCCGGCGAACCCCTCAGTTCTCTGAGTTGGGGATCAAGAAGTTGATGAACCACCAATGGCAGGGCAACATTCGCGAACTTGAAAATGTCATTCGCAGATACGTGATTTTCGGTCAGGAAGACGCATCGTTTGCCGATGTCATTCGCCGGGACGATTTCATGTATGCGCCTGAGATCTCTCTCGACGGCGATATCTCGCTAAAGCAGATGACTCGCCGCGCGGTTCGCGAACTTGAGTACAAGATCATTTCCCGCGTCCTACTGACGCACCACGGAAACAGGACCAGCGCGGCGCGCGCATTGAAGATCAGTTATCGTTCCCTGCTGTACAAGATTCGGGACAGCGGCATCCTCCGAATTCGTACTCTCACCGCAAAACAACCTGAGACCGCGCCCCCGGCCGAGGAACATGCATCACTAGGCGAATAGGAAAACCTTTAAAGCCAACGGAAAGCGCCTTCCCGCTGTAAGCAGCGACCTGCCCCAATTCTGGGCAGCGAAACACGGGCGGCGTGGGCGAACCCGCTGCCCTGGATGGTTTTGGAAAGCCTCTCGGCGACGCTGAATTACGCCAGCCGGACCTCTTGGTGCGCCGGCAGCCGCCAGAACCGAGGCCGCTGAATAGCGCTCCGACTGGAAACGTTCGCCCTTCTGGCTGTTCAGAAGGTTCGCAAATCAATTTTCCAACTTGTGGCGAGGCAATTGCACGTTGCTCTGTGTAAGATGTCGTTCTTCCTTGAGGACAATATGAAAAACGCTTTCACGCCCGTTCGCGCTAAGTTGCCGCCCTCTCGCAGAGAGAAGTCTATACAACAGGAGCAAGAATTCTTGCAGCGGATCGCGCAGGAATGCCGGCGGGCGGAACGCTCGAAACAGAGGTTTGTGCTGGTCCTGATCGAAGGATTTGAAGCGTTGCAGGCGGAAATTCCGGCCATCACAGCGTCCATCGCCGCGATTACCCGCGAGACCGACACATGGGGTTGGTACGAGCTCCATTCCACAATCGGCATTCTATTCGTTGAGCTGGGAAGCACACCGGCAGAGAGTGCACAGGATACGATTGTAGACAAGCTGCAACGAGCACTGCTGCAGGCAGGTCACGCGGAAAAGCTTGCCATGTCGGTCTACATCCTGCCGCGCGACCTCAACAAACAGGTCGCGTTCGATCACGGTCCGGAACGCATTAGCGTATATATGGAGCCACTCTCCTCTCCAGGCATGAAGGTGCAGTTGGGAATAAAGCGCGCGATCGACCTAATCGGATCAGTATTGCTGCTTGTCATCCTGTCGCCGCTGATGGCGATCATCGCGCTCGCCGTGAAGCTGTGTTCTCCCGGTCCAGTATTGTTCCGGCAGACGCGAGTAGGACAAAGAGGGAAACCATTTACCTTTCTTAAGTTCCGCTCGATGACGGCAACAAACGATCCCAGCCTTCACAAGAACTACGTTACCCAATTCATCAAGGGAACAGCACCCTTGAACACAAACGAGAAGGGTGAGGGAGTCTTCAAGCTTACGCAGGATCCACGGATCACCCGGCTGGGAAGGTTCCTGCGCCGGACAAGCTTGGACGAACTACCCCAGTTCTGGAACGTTTTGCGAGGTGAAATGTCGCTGGTAGGCCCCAGACCTCCCATCCCGTACGAGGTGGAGGCCTATGACCTTTGGCACCAGCGCAGAGTGCTGGAACTAAAGCCGGGAATCACGGGCCTATGGCAGATAAGCAGCCGGAGCCGTTCCGGCTTCGACGACATGGTCCGTCTGGACCTGCTGTACGCGCGCATGTGGTCTCCGTGGCTCGACTTGAAAATCCTGTTGCAAACGCCATTTGCCGTGATTGGGGCCGGCGGAGCGCACTGATACGAGAGACCCATCGCCAAAGTAGGACTTCATTACCGGATGGGCTTCAATACTGCACCATTCACCAGCAAGCTGCGGTAGTCATATTGCTGCCCGCCTCTTCCCGTTTCTCCCCATCATCCGGCAAGCCACGCTGGCGATCGACGCCACGCCGGAATGACGCAGACCAAATCCTTCCAGAGAAGTTACTATCCAAATTCGCGCCACGGCGTGGAAGGGAAACCCGTGCTCGAAACCCGTCGCACTCATCCCGAACGCATTCACGATCACTGTCCCCACAACCTTACCGGCATCACCCAGCGATAAGGGGCTTTGCCGCAATCTCGCCGACCGTCTCCCGCCGCACCTTCATGAATCCAGTGGGCCGGTGACTATAGCATCCCAGTGCACACCCATCGGCTCACGGTCCGCTCGCTCTCCAAGGCGGCAAAGCGGCCCTCTTCACAGAGGCCTTCAATACCTTCAATGCCTCCACTGTGTTGCGCTTGCGAACAAGCGATGCGAACCAATTCTTGGGCGGAAATTTGAGGGTAAATTCCCACGATCTTCACCGCGCACGAAGGGTAGGCTGGCCAACTGCGCGGACGTACGCTATAGAGCTCCCGCAAAACTCCCACTCTTGCACAACGCAAGCCGCCAGGCAGCAACTTATGCTATGAGTCGCCGCGGCCGCAGGCAGGCGGGTCGACACTTGCATTTCCTCCTTCCATTCGACTTTCAAACCCCTGACAGGAACGAAGGCGGCCGTCTTATGTAGAAAGTAGTCAGGTGCGATCTTCACCGCAGAAACTAAGTGCAATCCGTACTTCACAAAATTTCCCTCCCTGAGTAAAGCAAATTGGCGGCTGGAGCGCGCGAGTGAGAAATTTGCCCGACAGGAATGGGAAAACGTTTTCACACTCAAGGCGCCTGATCGGTCCTTTACTCTTCACAAGCTATAAAATGAAACGCTTCTTGCCCCAAGGAACTAGCACGTAAGTAAAAACAAGACGTGTTCTCCACTTAAAGTACCTGCAAAGTTCCGTGATGGCATAAGGCTTGCACCATACCTTTGGAAGTCATATGCCATGCTCTGGATCCGTCGGCGTTCAAACATGGCGGACCAGGAGGAGTAATCATGAGTCGGATATTGTTCTTGGTGTTGGCCGTGCTTGGTCAAATGTCGGCGCAGAGCTTTTCTCCACCTAAGGATTCCAGTCTAGCGGCTGCTGCAACTACCACAAGGGCACCCGTGGTCAGTCCCGCCAGAGACGCCGAGTACACGATAGGTCCCGAGGACGTCCTGCAGATCAGTGTGTGGAAGGAAGCCGATATTTCCAGCTCTGTCCCGGTCCGGCCTGACGGTAAAATCTCTTTGCCACTCCTGAATGACGTGCAGGCAGCAGGTCTGACGCCAGTGCAACTGGCCGCGGTAATTACCCAGCGACTCAAGCAGTTCATCGCTGAACCACACGTGACCGTGATCGTGTCTGCCATGAATAGCCGCAAAGCTTATGTCATGGGCCAGGTAGCCAGGCAGGGCGCCATACCACTTGTCTCGAACTTGACAGTCCTCCAAGCTCTCTCGGCGGCCGGTGGCCCAGTTCAATTCGCCAATATCAAGAAGATTTACATCCTGCGCACGGAGGGCGGAAAACAGGAGGTGCTTCCCTTCAATTACGCCGCGGTGATAAAAGGCAAGAACCCAGAACAGAACATCAACCTGAAACCAGGTGACACGATCGTAGTTCCGTGAGGCGATGTCCGTGAAAATCAATAGCCTGGTAAGGCACCTGGTATTGGCTGTATGCGTGTGCATTTCGGCAGAGATGGCTGCCCAGAATACGCCGGTTTCTCCAATTCAGGGCTTCCTTGCACCCGTGTTGGTAACGGAGGCACCGCAGACTCCAGTGACTCCCGATGAGCATCCGCTTTCCGGTGGGCAGATTTTGGGTATCGGTTCCTGGGGTCCCAGACATAGCTTCTTGACGCCATCGCTGCGCCTGTCCGAAACCCTCGATTCGAATCCACTGCTACAGACCCCCAGCGACGGCGGCTACAGGGGATTCACCAATGTTGGCGGGGGGGTGCAATGGATGCAGTACCTTGGGCGAGATGCCGAGATTCGATATGCCGGGGCGCTACGCTATGACACAATGGCGCGTCTTCAAGGTTACAGTCCGTTCATAAATGCGCATAGCGCCGCCATTTCCAAGGTCATACCGTTCAGGACCTGGAACCTGCTGATCGACGACGAGGCTCAATACTCGGATGGCTCGAATTTTGGCGCAGCGGGATTGGAAGGCATGGACTTGCTGGTCACGCAGACCAACCCGTGGGGGGGCTTGCCCAATCTGCAATTGACGTCAACTTCCTTGCAGCCAAACTTAACGCCCAACCAGAGCATTTTGACTGCGCGGGTTGGAAGAATCGCGAACACAACCTTGATCGAGGCGGATGCACATATTGATGCGCGCGACACTGCTACTCTGGCGGCTTCCTATGGACTGCTGCATTTCAATTCGAGCCTGCTTGCTGATACTGGCCAGACTTCGTTCGTCGCAGGGTACAACCGCACCATGACAGTCCGCAATTCGATTGGCCTCGAAGGCGCGTTCACACGATTCAACTTCCAGGATCCCAGTAGTTCCATCTCCACCGAATATTTTTCGCTTCTCTACGCCAGACGTATCTCCGGGCGCAGTGCCATAGAAGTCGGGGGCGGGCCGCAGATCACGCAATCGCTCGTTTCCCGGGCGAACCAGACCTACCTCGGTTGGCAAGGGCGCGCCACGGTGCAATACCGGACCCGCACTATGAATCTGAGTGCGGTGGGGTTACATGCCGTTTCCGGTGGAGCAGGCGTGCTGGATGGAGTTACCAGTACCACCGGCCAGGGAACGGTGGAGTTCGTCGCGGCGCGATATTGGTCAATGTCACTCAATTCTGGCGTCTCACGCAATCAGCAACTGAATTCCAACCAGAGGTATGAAGTGCAGTTCGCGGGTATAGCTTTGCATCGGAAAACCGGCCCCTTCACAAATTTGTTTCTGAGCTACGACTTTCAGCGCCAGACGACTTCGTCTGTTTGCACGGGGCCCATTTGTGGTTATGTCGGGATGCGCAATGTCTTTGGGATTGGATTCGCGTGGACCTATCACCCGATTGGCGTCGAGTAGCCTTACAACTTCTGGACGGGCTACGAGCTTGGATAAGCGGAGATGAACGCATGAGAAACGGAATTGAATTGCTATCGCACCTGCGCAATTCTTTGCAGAAGGGAATGCCGACGTGGGCGGGGAATCCATGGCAATCCCTGAAAGTAATTCTTTTCAGCGTTCTTGCGGGTGGAAACAGGCATAGATTCTCCAGTTTCGTGCTTCCGCAACTCTGGCAGACGGATTGCACTTAGAGATTGCGAATTGTTGAACAACCAGTTCAAAGAATGAACTGTAAGACTTATCGTTCATCCGGCTCCTTACGGCGGAGCCGAATTATGTGGAGGAAAGATGGAAAAGTCACAAGCCCCGGCTTCCGCGTTGTTAGCAGTTGGAGCCTCGCAACCGATTCGAGAGATCGCCCAGCCGAAGTCAATCGGGCCTTTGCTTTACCAGAATCCAATAAACCTGAGGATTCGACCCACCGAGAAAAAAGCCTTATCGATCGGTGTAATCGGCTATGGGTACTGGGGTCCTAACATTGTTCGCAACTTCCATCTGCAGGAACTCTCACAGGTTTCCCTCGTGTGTGACCGGCGTCCGGAGGCTCTCGCCAAGGTGGCTAAAGCGTACCCGGAGATAGAGGTGACCACCGACCCGTTGCAGGTCTTACGTTCCCCCGACATCGACATTGTGGCCGTGGTTACGCCGGTCTGGACGCATTTCGATCTGGCGAAAGCCGCTCTTGAAAACGGTAAACACGTATTCGTCGAAAAGCCGTTCACGTCGACTTCCGAACAGGCCGAGGAACTGATCGAGCTTGCGGAACGCAAGAACCTCAAGATCATGGTGGACCACACCTTCCTGTTCACCGGCGCAGTACGCAAGATCAAGCAGTTGATCGATGCCGGAGAACTCGGAGATATTTACTACTACGACACCATGCGCGTAAACCTTGGCATGTTCCAGCACGATGTGAATGTTATCTGGGATCTTGCGCCGCACGATTTGTCCATCATGGACTATCTGCTTTCGAACAAACCCGAAGCGATCGTAGCTACTGGACAGAAACACATTAACGGCGTCGAGGACGTTGCGTTTATTACCATTTACTACTCGAAAAAACTGATCGCGCACGTCAACGTGAACTGGCTCTCGCCGGTAAAGGTGCGGACCACTCTGGTGGGTGGCGGCAAGAAGATGCTGATTTGGAACGACCTGGAATCCGACGAGAAAATCAAGATCTATGACCGCGGCGTGCGCATGAACACCCGCGAGGGCGTCTACGATCTGCTCGTTAGCTACCGCTCCGGTGACATGTGGGCGCCGCAGATTGAGAGCACGGAAGCGCTCAAACTCGAGCTCGGATATTTCAATGAATGCATTTTGGAGGATAAGACGCCCATCAATGATGGGCACGCCGGGCTGCGGATCGTCAAGGTGCTACAAGCCGCGGACCAATCGCTGCGCAGTCGGGGAGCCGAGGTTCTCATATGAACGAGTTCGTCATCATCGCGCCCGATGTGAAGCTGGGAAAGAACGTTCAGCTTTCCAAATTCATCAATCTCTATGGCTGCGAGATCGGGGATGGAACCAAGATCAGCGCGTTCGTTGAGATTCAGAAGAACGCCAAAATCGGAAAAAACTGCAAGATATCGAGCCATACCTTCATTTGCGAGGGTGTCACCATCGAGGATGGAGTATTTGTGGGCCACGGCGTCACCTTTATCAACGACACCTATCCCCGGGCCACCAATGCAAACGGCGAATTGCAAACCGAGCAGGACTGGGTGGTCGAGCGGACTTTCGTGAAAAAAGGAGCGTCGATCGGTTCCGGTGCCGCAATCCTCTCCAAGGTTACGATTGGCGAGTATGCCATCGTCGGCGCTGGTAGCGTCGTTACCAGAGATGTACCTGCATACGCAATCGTGGCAGGTAATCCCGCAAGAGTTTTGCGCTATCAGAAAGCCAGGATTTCTCAAAATGAATATTTCGATTCCCTTGCTTAACCTTGTAACTCCCCACGTCGAACTTGAATCCGAACTGCTGGAGGTCGTACGAACGGCTTTGCGCAGTGCTGCGTTCATCGGCGGTAAGTCGTTACAAAATTTCGAGGCACATTTCGCCTCGTTCACCGGAGCCACGGAATGTGTCGGCGTTGCCAGTGGAACGGACGCGCTGCGCTTCGCCTTGATCGCAGGTGGAGTAAAGCCGGGTGATACGGTGCTTACCGTGGCAAACACGTTTATTGCCACGGCGGAGGCCATCACGCAAGCAGGCGCGTTTCCCGAGTTTATTGAGGTTGACGAACTGACCCACAACATGAGTCCCGCGAAGTTGCGCGACTACCTCGAGGTCTGCGCGCGCGACGCCGATTCCGGGCTCCGTCTGGGACGCCGGACCGGTACGCCCATTACCGCCGTGCTGCCCGTTCATCTCTATGGCCAGATGGCGGACATGGACCTGATTGCCGGGATCGCGCAGGAGTTTCACTTGTTGCTGTTTGAAGATGCCTGCCAGGCACACGGCGCCGAGTATTTCTCGAATTACGAGAATCGGTGGCGCACGGCGGGCTCCGTCGGCAGGGCTGCCGCGTTCAGCTTCTATCCGGGCAAAAATCTAGGGGCATGCGGAGAGGGTGGTGCGGCCACCACCAGTGATAAAGCGCTTGCGCACCAGATGCGGATGCTTCGCGACCATGGCCAAGCCAGCAAGTATTACCACGACGTGGTTGGCTACAATGGACGCCTGGACGCCATCCAAGCCGGCTTTCTCGATGTCAAGCTCAAGCACCTGGCGCGCTGGACAGAACTGCGCCGCGCCGCCGCTGCACGCTACAACGCCTTGTTTCAGTCTGTACCCGGAGTTGTTGTACCCTTCGAGCTGCCAGACTCGAAGCCCGTCTATCACCTCTACGTCGTCAGGGTGAACAATCGCGATCAGGTTCAATCGCAACTCAAAAAGGCGGGAATCGAAGCCGGAATCCACTATCCGGTGCCGGTTCACCTCCAAAAGGCGTATGCAGATCTCGGCTACCAGAAGGGAGACCTGCCGGTGACGGAAACTCTAGCATCCGAGGTTCTTTCCCTGCCAATGCATCCCCATCTCACGGCAGAGGATCAGCAGCGGGTGGTGGAGGAAGTGGCAAGGGCGGTCGAATCCGTGCCAAAGCAGTCTTCAGTCATCGCGTGTTAGTTGGTAGTCAGCGGCAATGTGAACGCGTGTTGGAAGCGGTCACATTGCCGCTTGGCTTAGCAGCGCCAAAGCCTTCTGCCGCACGAACCGCAGGCATGGAAGTACCCCCCCAGTAGGTTCCCTGGTCGTCCATTTTTCCATAAGGAACTCGCTGTCAGGTTGTCCGACATGTGCTCCATAGGCTTGGGACTGCCTCGGCCGACGGCTGCGTCAAGGACGAGCGCCCTGAAGTGGGCAGAGGGCAACAGTCGCCTTCCAGCAGCATCTTTCACCCAATATTCACCCAGGTTTTAATCCCAGTTAACCGCGCTGGCTGAGAATAACGATGCCCTGACGAAGCCAGGTTTTGGATACCCTGACTCTCTCCCGGTTTGGGTATGGGCAATTTTTTTCCGTTACTTTTAGACATTTCTCGGGTATATTTCTCCTACTGGGGTTTGGAGTTTTGGGGCTATTTAGGTCGAAACAGTACATGTACGCATGGTAAACTCGTCCTGCTAGACAGGACATCATCCGCAACTTCAACAATTGAGGCTTCTATGGCTACGCCTTCGTTTCAGGTTTCCAGACGTGCGCCGTCAAACAAGGCAGTGCATGGCACATCTGCCTCTGCGGGGCGAGGAGTCCTTGTTGTGGGTAGTGAGTTTGCGGTGCTCAACTACGTACGGGATATTCTGGCGCGTGATAACTTGCAGGTAAGTCCGCTCACAAAGGAGCAGGCGCTTATCAGGCTCCAGAAGGGCTTCACTCCCGATGTCATTTTGCTTCAGTTGGTCGGTGACCAGGCCCTGGAGACTTTGACCGCACTTCGCGAAGCCCGTCCCACCGTTCCCATCATCGCCTTCTCTTGTTCCCATGATTTGCCGCTTATTGTGAAGGCAATGAAGATGGGAGCTTCCGACTGCATTCAACTGCCGTTTGACATGGTTGATCTGAAGAATTCGGTGCGGCGTGTTCTCTCCCTGGTGGGAGATGAACCGCAAGGGCAAACCGCGCACGAGACTCCCTTGTCCGACGACGCATCCCTCGTCTGCGCCAGTGCGCGCATGAATGAGATCCGCGGTCAGGCCGCAATCCTGGCCCGCGTCGACCTGCCCGTGCTCATTCTGGGAGAGAGTGGAACCGGCAAGGAGATCATCGCGCAGTATATCCACAAGATGTCACCGCGCGCCCACCGCACGTTCCTGAAAGTGAACTGTGCTGCAATGCCGGCCGATTTGCTGGAAAGCGAACTGTTTGGCTATGAGCAGGGAGCTTTCACCGGCGCGGTGCGGTCCAAGCCAGGAAAATTTGAAATCTGCAATATGGGCACGATCCTGCTCGACGAGATTGGTGAGATGCCTCCATCTTTGCAGTCGAAACTGTTACAGGTATTACAGGACGGAAGTTTTTCGCGTTTGGGTGGGCGTACGACCATCAAGGTAGATGTTAGGGTCGTCGCGGCCACCAATATCGACATAAACGCAGCCATCGCAGCAAAATCGTTCCGCGAAGATCTTTATTATCGGCTGAATGGCTTCTGTATACAGATGCCGCCACTGCGGGAGCGGAAAGAGGAAATTCCCACCCTGATCAGACACTTCATGCGTAAACTGTCGGCCAAGTATGCCCGGCAACCGCTGACCGTGTCAGAGCAGTTGCTCCGCGCCTGCGCAGAGCACGATTGGCCAGGCAACCTGCGAGAGTTGGAGAACTGTGTCAAGCGGTTCCTGGTGCTTGGCGATGAGCAACACGTGCTCGCTGACCTGCGCAAAGCCAGGGGAAATCGCTCCGCTGAAGCGACCCAGACAAGATTGGATGTAAGCTCGATTGGTGGGTTGAAGCAGTTGGCCCGGAGCGCGATGGGCGAGGCCGAAGCTGAGGCCATGGGAGAAGCATTAAAGCACCATAACTGGAATAGAAAGCGCGCGGCCGCAGAGCTGAAAATCAGCTATAAAGCGTTGCTTTACAAGATTCGTCAATACGGTCTATCACCCACGACGGAATCCGAGCCGCCAGCTGCGGCTGTCGGATGCGGACTGCCATGACTGATTCTGCCGCCTCGCAAGAGGAAGCTGTAAGACGGCAAAAGGTTGTTATCAGGAAGCAGGATGGAACCCTCATCAGGGGATACTATTGTTCGGATGCGCCTGCTGACTTGAGTTTGATTGCAGGTAGTTCACAATCTCAGTTTCACAAGATGCAGGGAACTTGTGTCTCCGAAGCTGGAACACCGCTCGAGGTGGACTGGTCGCAGGTGAAAGCTGTATTCTTCGTGGCAACCTTTGAGGGAGACCGCGACTTCGAAGCGGTGCGCTTCTTCACCAGTGGTCAAGTTCAAACCATCTGGGTTGAGATTGTCTTCACCGATGGTGAAATCATCGAGGGTTGCATCCGCAATTCGCTCCATCATTTGAAGTACGACGGTTTCTTTCTTCGTCCTTCCACCCCTGGCAGCAACAACCTGTTGATCTATGTGAACAAAGCAGCGATCGTGAGTTTTCGTGTCCTGGGCGTGCGTACCCAGGAAGATCAATAGTGCATATCGGCGCTATCTGGAATTCAAAGTGCTGATTCGGGGCGTACGATGATCAGGGATGCCCGCCAACCGGATCCTGGCAGCCTGCAAATCGTCGTGCGACTGGGCAGGAAGAAAGCGTGAAGCAGGAGTGATCGCGAAGTTGTCTGCCTTCGGTCGGTTGATGCTTACTCGCTGGTGCAAACCGGTAGCGCGGAGTGCCACGTAAGCTTGAAACTCTGGGCGCCGTCGTTTGCCAGGCAAGCCGTGACGGATCTCTCTTGCTCCGCAATCAAAGCAGGAATTCAGCGGCCCTAAGCCATGGAAGTTCCAGGAGGTCAGCCAGTGGGACGGACGATTCTGGTTACAGGCGGAGCCGGATTCATCGGCTCCAACTTTGTTCTACAACGGATTGCGGCAGGCGACCGCATCATCAATCTCGACAAGCTCACCTACGCCGGCAATCCCGGCAATTTTGACTCGCTCCAGAATCACCCCGCTCACATTTTCGTGCAGGGCGGCATCGAAGACTCGGCCCTGGTCCAATTCCTGCTGCGAACTCACCAGCCCGATGCCCTGGTAAACTTCGCTGCCGAAAGCCACGTCGACCGATCCATCTCCAACCCTGAGGAGTTTATCTTCACCAACCTCGTCGGAACTTTTCGTCTGCTCAACGAGTCGCTCGCCTACTTCCTCGCGTTGCCGCCCGGGTTGCAGTCCCGCTTCCGTTTTCTCCACGTCTCCACCGACGAAGTCTACGGATCGCTTGGCCCAACCGATCCGGCTTTTGCCGAGGGCGATACCTACCAGCCCAACAGTCCTTACTCGGCTTCCAAGGCTGGCAGTGATCACCTTGTGCGCGCCTATCAGCACACCTACGGACTGCCAACCCTAACCACCAACTGTTCCAATAACTATGGCCCCTACCAGTTTCCCGAGAAACTCATCCCCCTCGTAATCCTCAACGCCCTCAACGGCAAACCTCTCCCCATCTATGGAGACGGCCTTAACGTGCGCGACTGGCTCTATGTCGGAGACCACTGTGAGGCTATCGCGCGGGTGCTCGATCAAGGCGTGGCCGGTGAAACCTACAACATCGGCGGCCACAGCGAAATGGCCAACCTGGATGTTGTTACCACCATCTGCTCCATCCTCGATGAACTCAATCCCAGAGGCGCTCCGCACAACCGCCTCATCACTTTCGTCAAAGATCGTCCTGGCCACGACCGCCGCTATGCCATCAATGCCGGCAAAATCAACCGCGAACTGGGGTGGCAGCCCGCTGAAACCTTCGCCACCGGAATCCGGCGCACCGTCGAGTGGTATCTTTCCAATTCTGCCTGGATCGAGCAGGTAACCAGCGGACAATACCGCAACTGGATCGCAGAAAATTACGAATCCCGGGGTGCTAAATGAAGGGAATCATTCTCGCCGGAGGCTCCGGCACGCGGCTGTATCCCGCGACCATCGCCGTCAGCAAGCAACTCATTCCCATCTATGACAAGCCGATGGTTTACTACCCGCTCAGCACCCTCATGCTGGCTGGAATCCGCGAGATTCTGCTTATCTCCACTCCCCTTGACCTGCCGCGCTTCCGCGACCTGCTCGGCTCGGGTGAGCGCTGGGGCCTCCAGATTTCCTATGCCGCGCAGCCCAGCCCCGATGGCCTCGCTCAGGCCTTCCTCATCGGCGAGAACTTTATCGCAGGCGATCCCTGTGCCCTGGTCCTGGGCGACAACATTTTCTACGGACAAGACATGTCGAAGCTTTTGCAACACAGCGCCGCGCGCGACACCGGCGCCACGGTCTTCGCCTACGCCGTGCAGGACCCATCCGCCTACGGCGTAGTCGAGTTTGACTCCGCCGGCCGCGCCGTCAGCCTGGAAGAAAAACCCGTCCATCCCCGCTCACGCTTTGCCATCACCGGACTCTACTTCTACGATTCGCAGGTGGCCTCACTGGCCAGGTCGCTCAAACCGTCCGCCCGCGGCGAACTGGAAATCACCGACCTCAACCGTCTCTACCTCGACTGTGGCCAACTCAACGTCGTTACCTTCGGCCGGGGCACCGCCTGGCTGGACACCGGAACCCACGACTCCATGCTCGAGGCTTCCAGTTTCATCGCCACCCTCGAGAAGCGCCAGGGCCTCAAAATCGCCTGCCCGGAAGAGATCGCCTTCCGCATGGGTTTCATCGCCGCCGGGCAACTGGAATCCCTCGCCCAACCGCTTATCAAGAGCGGCTACGGTAAATACCTACTGCAACTCATCGAGGAGGCAAACGGAGAGCGCCAGGAAGTCGGGCCCGCGCGAGGGTGAGCGAGTCCGAGCGGTCCACGGGTGCCGGCTTGTGGCTCCGGTGCATCACTTGTGCAACAGAAAAAGAAAAACCCCGCTGAGAAGCAGGGCTAAATACCTGAAAATAGTGGAGCCGACGATCGGACTTGAACCGATGACCTGTCGATTACGAATCGACTGCTCTACCAACTGAGCTACGTCGGCAAAACCTTCCCTATAGTAAAGGCAGCTTCGCACCTTCGTAAAGAGCCGCAGCCATGATTCGCGCAGTGCGGGGAGGCAAGAGGACACCAGGCATTTCCGGAAATGCAATTCCGTCTGCGCAATTCCTCCTACCGCTCTTGGTCCACTGAGGGTGGAGATTCCCCTTGCAATTGAATGCCAAGGATGGCGATAATTGCCATGAACGGCGAACTAGAAAACTGTGAACCAATTCGAACGTTCGGATTTACTCAGAATTCTGCGCATCACAACGCGGCAACTAAGTGGTTGGCAGAGAGCCGGCTTGGTTTCCCTCAGTGACTCCTTTTCTTTTTTCGACCTGATCCAAGCCAAAAAGGTTCGCGACTTGCGCGCCAAGCGCGTCAAGAGCGCCACCATTCTCGCCTCGCTCCAGGCAATGCAGGCACGTGTCGCAGGCATGGAGAATCCGCTTCTGGAGGCGGGCTCATTTTCTGTCGGCTCCCGCGTTGCGTTCCGAACCGAAGGCAAAGCGTTAGACCCCATCGACGGGCAATTCATTATGGACTTCAACGATTCCGGCCAGGTCGTGGAAACCACAGCGCGCTTTCGTCCCGTATCGACCTGTGAAACGGCCGCCGGTCTGTTCGCCCGCGGTATTGCCTTGGAAGAAGATCCGGCCACCATGGACGAGGCAATTTCCAGTTACAAGAGGGTTTTGACCCTCGATCCCAATTACGCTCCCGCCCACATTAATCTCGGCACCCTCTACTACAATCAGTCGGACTACGATCGGGCGGAGACGCACTATCGAAAAGCCATCGAATGCGATCCGCGTTATGCCCTGGCCTATTTCGACTTGGGCAACGTGCTCGATGAGACCCAGCGCCTGCCGGAGGCAATTGCCGCCTATAAGACCGCGCTGCAGCTTGCTCCCACCTACGCGGATTCCCACTACAACCTGGCGCTTGCCTACGAGCGCTCCCGCCAGCCGCGACTTGCGCTCAAGCACTGGCGCGCCTATCTCAAACTGGATGGCCGCGGACCGTGGGCCGTGCATGCCCGCGCACAGTTCAGAAAACTGCTGGAACTTGAAAACCTGAAGGTGGTCTACCGCCGGTAGTTTGGATGGTTTCTGCTGGTCAACCCGTTGCGCCCTTCCCTGAAACTGATACAATCACCGGTCTGTCATCATTGCCTGAGAGGTCGTGAATTCCCATGACAACTACCAGTGGGCGTGAACTGATTCCTCCACCGCTGCTTGTCTTGACTGAAGACGAACAACTTTTTCGCGATAACATCCGCAGGTTTGCCGAGGACTCCCTCCGGCCCCTGGTAAAAGAGATGGACGAACGCGGCTCGATGGATCACTCCCTGGTCGAGCAGTTCCATCAACTCGGGCTGATGGGCATTGAAATCCCTGAGCAATACGGTGGTGGTGGTGGCTCGTTCTTCGACGCCATCCTCGCCGTCGAAGAGCTCTCCCGCGTTGATCCGTCGGCCGGAGTTCTGGTCGACGTGCAGAACACCTTGGTCAACAACGCGCTGATCCGTTGGGGCACCGTGGCGCAGAAGCAGAAGTACCTGCCCAGGATGGCGGCCGAGTGGGTCGGCGCCTATGCGCTCACCGAGGCAGGCAGCGGTTCGGACGCCTTTGCCCTGCAGACACGTGCCCAGGACAAGGGCGACCACTGGCTGCTGAACGGACAAAAATTGTTCATCACCAACGGCAAGGAGGCCAGCCTCTTCCTCGTGATCGCCACCGTGGACCCCAATGCCGGTTACAAAGGAATCACCGCCTTTATCGTCGAGAAGGATTTTCCCGGCTTCAGCGTCGGCAAAAAGGAGGACAAGCTCGGCATCCGCGCTTCCAGCACCACCGAACTGATCTTCGACGACTGCAAGGTTCCCAAGGAAAATCTGCTGGGCGAAATTGGCAAAGGTTACAAAATCGCCATCGAGACCCTGAACGAAGGCCGCATTGGCATTGGTGCGCAGATGCTCGGACTCGCCCAGGGCGCCTGGGAAGCTGCCGCCAAGTATGCGCAGCAGCGCAAACAGTTCGGCCACCCGCTTACCCACTTTCAGGCTATCTCCTTCCAGCTTGCCCAGATGGCCACCGAAATTACGGCACTCCGCCTGATGGTTTACAACGTTGCGCGCATGAAGGATGCCGGAGTACCTTTCCTGAAGGAAGCAGCCATGACCAAGCTCTACTCCTCCCAGGTGGCCGAACGCGTAGCCTCCCAGGCAGTCGAGGTCTTCGGCGGCTACGGCTTTACGAAGGATTACCCGGCGGAAAAATTTTTCCGCGATTCCAAAATTGGTAGCATTTACGAGGGAACGTCCAACATGCAGTTGATGACGATCGCCAAACTTTGTCTTGACGGAAAGTAAAGGAATGAAGCGAAGGAAGGCTTCTGTCCCAGTCGCAAAGCCCGATCAAAGGCTGCTACCGGATCGGCGGGCCTTCGAGCGCGTGGGCCTTCCCGCGACTGCCTTTGCCCTGGATCAGACCGGCAATGAACTGGGACGCGTCGAGGAAATCAGCGGCGGAGGTTTGCTGCTGAATCCGGCTTCCCCATGGGCCCGGCTGGCCCTGATGAAAGGCATGCACCTTGTCGTCACCGTTGTTGAACCCGGCACGGGCAATCTTACGGACATGAGCGTGGAAGTGGCTTACGTCCGCTCCCAGCACATCGGCCTGCGCTTTCTCTGAGCCCGTCTCCTGGCGGGATCAGCATAGTCGCCGCCAGCTTCGGACTGCGATGCTACCCTGAATCGTGGGGTGTCATGTCAGGCTTCAGGGAAACGGGTGAGGATTGCAGCGCTGAGACCGCCGACGCGGTGCTGGCCGCCGGCCAATCCGCCACGGTTGCGCAACGAAGCGTGGCTGCCAGCAGCGGCGGTGACACGCGAGCCGTCATTGCCGTCACTCTTGCCGGCATAGCCGCGTTTTTCAATCTCTACGCCACCCAGCCACTATTGCCGCTGTTCTTGCAGATCTTTCACGCCTCCAAGTCCGAGGTCGGGCGTACGGTGAGCGCCGCGACCCTCGGCGTCGCCCTCAGCGCGCCTTTTTGCGGAGCCCTGGCCGAGCGTGTCGGACGCCGCAGGGTCATCGTACTGGCAATCTTCCTGCTTACCCTTCCCACCATTCTGGCGGCCACCGCCGACGGTCTTGCGCAGCTGGTGTTCTGGCGCTTTCTCCAAGGCATCGTCATGCCGGGAATTTTCGGCGTCACCATCGCCTACATTGCCGAGGAGTGGCCGCGCCATCGCGTGCCGCAGGTCATGTCCATCTACGTCAGTGGGACGGTCCTCGGTGGTTTTCTCGGGCGCATTTTCACCGGGGTGGCGGCCACCCACCATCTCATTCCCTTCGTCGAACCCAGTTGGCGCAACGGATTCGTCGCCATCGGGGCGTTCGACATTGTTTTTGGATTTCTTCTCTGGCGCTGGCTGCCGCCTGATTCGCCGCTGACCGGCACCGCCGGGGATCGGGGCGGCTTCACCCGTCACCTCCGCAACCCGCAGTTACTGGCAACCTTTGCCGTGGGTTTCAACGTGCTATTTACCCTGACGGCGACTTTTACTTACGTCACCTTCTACCTCGCCGCTCCACCCTTCAGATTTTCCCCTGCCCAGTTGAGCGCGATTTTCATGGTCTACCTGGTCGGCCTCCTGGTCACGCCCGTCGGCGGCATCTGGATCTCCCGTGTCGGCTCGCGCGCCGCGCTCATTGCAGCGGTGGTGGCCGGCATCGGGGGAGTTTTGCTTACCCTCGTTCCGAAACTGCCGCTCATCCTGCTAGGTCTGGTCATCTGTTCTTCCGGGGTCTTCACCTGCCAATCGGCGTCCACCACCTACATCCAGCGCGAAGCCCAATCCGGCGGCCGTGCTTCTGCCGCGGGACTCTACGTGATGTTTTATTACATCGGCGGCAGTGTCGCCGGCGTTCTGCCCGGAATGTTGTGGCAGTATGGCCAGTGGAAAGCCTGCGTAGCCCTCATCGTATGCGTGCAACTGCTCACCCTCGCCATCGCCGGAGGAATCTGGAAGGGCAGGGAGAACTGACCGCCGGAACATGTCATACTCGATGCCGTAACAGGAGAAACCGTGAAGAAGCACTTGCTCGTCGTGATCCTACTCTGCTGCTCCGCCCTGGCCGCCGCCCAGGAAATCGTGGTGGCCGCGGCCTCCGACCTGTCTTCCGTCTTTCCCGGGGTGGCGGCGAGGTTTGAGCAGGAAACCGGCAGGAAGGTGACCCTGAATTTTGGTTCCTCCGGCCAGTTTCTGCTGCAGATCGAAAACGGCGCGCCCATCGACATTTTTTTCTCCGCCGACCTGCAATATCCCCAGCGCCTGGAATCCGAAGGATTGACCCAGCCCGGCTCCTTCTACAAGTACGCCGTCGGCAAGCTCGTCCTCTACGTTCCCAATGGTTCCGCAGTCGATCCCTCGCAAGGTCTGCGGGCGTTGCTCTCGCCCCAGGTGCGTAAGATCGCCATCGCTAATCCGCAGCACGCACCCTACGGCCGCGCCGCCGTCGAGGCTCTGAAGAACCAGGGACTTTACAATGCTCTGCAGGGCAAACTCGTGTTGGGAGAAAACATCTCCCAGGCAGCGCAGTTCGTGCAGTCGGGCAACGCCGACGCGGGCATCCTCGCGCTCGCGCTGGCCCTCGGTCCGGCAATGAGATCCGCCGGTCACTTCGCCGAGCTTCCCACATCGAGCTACGCGCCTCTCGAACAAGCCGCCGTCATTCTCAAAAGCTCCAGGGAGAAGGCCACCGCCGCGCTTTTTCTCGACTACATTCGCCGCCCGGAGATCGTCAACCTGCTGGCGCAGTATGGATTCACGCGCCCCGCCCACGGCGCCAGTTCGAAGTAGCCTCCCGCCGGGACGGGCAGCCACAAGTTGCGCGCCACTGTGGTGCTTGCCCACAGGCTCGGATATGATGGCCGCATAGGACTTCCCAATGGACCTTTTCACCGAGCGAAACTGGCGCATCCTTGCCTGGGCTCTGTTCGGGCTTGCATTGGCCTACGCCTTTGCCAGCGGCCTGCGCACGGTCGCCGATTTTGATGTCGGTTGGATTCTGGCCATGGGACGGCAACTGGTGGCCCAGCACCACGTGCCGCGAACCGAATTTCTCTCCTACACTGCTTTCGGCGTTCCATGGATCTATCCTTCCTTCGGTGGCGCGCTCCTCTATCTGGCGTACGCTGCCGGCGGCTTTGTTGCGCTCTCCTGGATCAACGCTTTTGCCTGTGTCGCCGTGGTCGCGCTTGCCGTCGGCCGCCCCCGCGTTCTCACCTCGGCGCTGGCCATCTTCGCCGTGCCTTCCATCGTGCTTCGCACCGCGCCCCGCGCGGAACTCTTCACCACCCTTTTTTTCGCCGTATTCCTGGCCCTTTTGCGCAGGCATAGGCAAGAGGAAAAAGGCTTTCTCTGGCTCCTTCCGCTGATCATGATCGCCTGGGTTAACACTCATCTAGGGTTCGCCGCCGGAATCGTGGTATTGGGCGTCTATGTTGCCTTGGAGCTAGTGGAATTCTCGCGCCGTGCCCAGGCCGCCGCGCGGCTAAAGAGCGCGGCGCCATGGCTAGCGCTCACCATTCTTGCCACCCTCGTCAATCCATGGGGTTACAGGGTCTACCAGGGACTCGTCGCGCAACAGCGGGTGACGCGGCTGCAAAGCGTGCAGGTCGGCGAATGGTCCGGTGTGCACCTCAGCGCCGCCTCCTTCGCCGGTGCCTTCCAGCTTCGCGATCCCAACAGCAGTTTCTGGTGTCTGTTGATCTTTGCCTGCTTTGCCGCGCTGGCCGGACTCTATCGCAGCCAGTTTGCCGCTGCGCTGCTGCTGTTTGGCGCGGCCTGTCTTTCGGTGCAGCATCTGCGCTTCCAGGCGTTGTTCGCCATCGTGGCCATCGTCCTCGCGGGCGAGGTCTTCGAGCGCCCGCTGCTGCCATGGGATGTGCGCCGGCGGCGTGCGCTGGCCCTCGCCGCAACCGTTCTGGTGGCCTCGCTTGCCCTGCTTCGCATCTCGGACACCCTCAGCGACCGCGCCTACCTGGCGGGTGGAGAGATCACCCTGTTTGGTGCCGGGCTCTCCTGGTGGTATCCGCAGCGCGCCGCCGCATTCATCGAGAACCATGCCCTCCCGGCGCAGCTCTTCAACGACTACAACAGCGGTGGATACCTCACCGTTCGTCTTGGCCCCAGGTATCGCGACTTCGCCGATGGCCGCGCCATTCCATTCCCCGCCGAAGTTTTGTCCATGCAGACGGAGTTGGCACACTCCTCGCCTGACTCCCCACAGTGGGCCGGGGAAGCTGGCCGCCGTGGAATCAACACCATCGTTTTATCGCTCGCGCGCTTCGGCGGCCTGGAAGCAGTTCCCCTGAGGGACTACTGTGAGAGCACGGCGTGGAAGCCCGTCTATCTCGACGATGTTTCCATTGTGCTCGTCCGCAACCTTCCCCAGAACCAGCCGTGGATCACGCGCCTGGCAATCGACTGCGGCCATCAACCCTTGGTGCCGCCGCCCGCCGATCCATCCACTGCGCGCGGGCGTGCCGAACTTTACAACTTCTACGCCAATGCCGCCTCCATCTACTACGTCCTGGGACGCGACAACGATGCCTATGATGCGATCGCCCACGCCGGAAGTCTGTTCAACGGCGATCCCAACCTGGCTCAACTCGCCGGACAGCTCCTGCAGGCAAACGGCAAATTCGCGGAGGCGGAGGCGCAGTTCCGGCGGGCCCTTGCCATGCGTCCAACCGACAACGGCTGGTATCTGCTGGCGCGGCTGTTTATCGCGCAGAAAAATTATCCCGATGCCGCTCTGGCAGTGCAGCACTCGGCGGACTTGGCCGTCTTGCCTGCGGAACGCTACCGCTTGCTCGGCAATATCAACCTTGCCATGAACAAACCAAACGATGCACTCACGGCCTTTGATCGCGCCGAACGCTACGGACAGAAGATGGCTCCGCTGCCCAGTTATCCGTTTTTCCGAGCCAAGATCGCCGAAGGCCGGGGGCGCGCCTGGCTGGCGCTGCACGATGCCAGTCGAGCCACCGCGTTTGCCGAGGAGTCTACCCGCCTTGCGCCGGAGCCGCAGCGCTGGAACCTGCTCGCCGACTGCTACGCCGCCCAGGGGCGCCTTGCCGAAGCCGAACAGGCGCGCAGCCGCGCCCGGGAATCGTCGCCACCCAATTAGCCGGATTCACCAATCGCACCAGCCAGGTACGGCCATCTTAACTTTGCTTGGATGCCGGCGTTGCCGAGCGGTTTCTGCCCGGCTCTTGCCGTGGAATTGAGAATGACCGGCTAAGGATTCAGCAGGGCGGAGACTGCGTTGTGAAGAGATTCCGCAATCTGCTCGGGGCCGAGACGCGGGTCAGGTTCCACGGCTTCGCCGATGCGAACCTCAAGGCTCCCCGAACGGAACCAGCGCCGCGTGCCCTGCCCGAGTTCGGCTAAGCCCTTCAGCGCAACCGGAAGAATCCTGGCCTTGGATTCACTGGCCAACAGGCCGATGCCGGCGCGGAACGGTTGCAGCGCGCCGTTATTCGAGCGGTGACCCTCCGGAAATACCAGCACATGATAGCCGTGGTCCATGGCCTCGCCAGCGTGCGCAAAGCTGCGCCGGAATCCTGCGCCACGCGGCAACGGGAACACATTGAACAGCGCCGTGACAAGCCCGTATTGGATGGGAGCTACAAAGTTCAGCAGCCAGTTGCCCTGCCCGCGCGCGTGCCGCCAATCCTCAAGCATCTCGCCAGACATGGCGATGGCGACCCTCCGGCGCATCGTAGCCGGCAGCGCGTAGAGTACCAGCGGTGCGTCAAATGCGGTAACGTGGTTTGCGATCAGCAGCAGAGACTGTTCCGGAGGCTGAAACTTGCCGCAGAGTTTTACCGCGGGCGCGGCCAGCAGCCAGACCAGCGGACGCATCACGCCTTCCTGGAACAGCACCCGCAGCGCCTGCACCCATCCCCACCAGGTCCATCGCGGATAGCTGAACTGGGCAGACTCGCAATGAACTTCGCGCGCGCCCCCATCGGCTTCCGGTGGGCCTGCGCCACCCTCCTGCCGGCTGCCGCTGAGGCTGGCAGTTCCGGTTGGCTCAAAACCGAGCCGGGCGCGCAACTGTCCCAGGGTCGCAAGGCCCTCGAATTCCTCGTCGCCAATGCTGACCCCTAATCGCTGCTCCAACTCGGTCTGCAATTGCACCCGCGCAAGGCTATCCAGATACTGGTCGAGCCTGGCGTCGTCCGTGATCTTTGCTGGCCGCGTGCGGGTGATGGCTGCAATGAGTTCGGACAGAGCGTCAGACCCACCTGCCGCGGCGGGTGGGTCGGCTCCGTGCGCGGCAATCCACTCCGTCACTTTACGGCGCTGAACTTTCCCAATGGCGGTACGCGGAAGATCCAACTGCGGCCATAACCTCCAGTGGCGAACCCGCTGAAACTCCGGCAAGCCGGCGTTGGTCGCATCAATCGCCGATTGCGCCTGCCTGGCGGTGCCGCGTAACACCAGCACGGCCACGGCCTCGGCCCCCGCTGGCGTCTGCAGTGGGACAACGGCGGAAGCTTCCACGCCGGGCTGCCGGTTCAGCGCCGCCTCCACGTCTTCCGGGTGGATGTTGAGCCCTGCCGGGGTCACGATGATTTCGCTCTTGCGCCCCAGAAAATGCAGTTGTCCCTCGCCGTCCTGCTCCACCAGGTCGCCGGTTGCCAGCCATGGATCGGTACTCCTCTCGATCCGTCCGTTCTGCCAGCGGCTGCCGGCCACCATCTCACCGCGCACCAGGATTTCGCCATCGCCGCCAATCCGAATCTCGCGTCCCGGCAGCGGCTTGCCAATCGTTCCCCGGCCGATGTGAAAGGGATGATTCAGGGTGATGAGCGCCGCGGTTTCCGTCATGCCGTAACCCTGGATCAGCGCAAATCCCAGATCATTCCAGAATTGCTCCAACTGCGGAGACAAGGAAGCTCCGCCGCATACAAAGGCCCAGAACTTGAATCCGAACTCGCGATGCACGTCGCGAAAGCGCCACCACCGCTGCCATATCCGCAGCCCGCGCGCCGAGTCCAACCTGCCGGCAAGGTCGTCAAACCGGCCTTCCAGATGCACCTGGAGCAGATCAAGAACCCGCGGAACCGCCGCCAGTACGCTGATCCGCTGGCGCCGAATCAACTCCAGCAGGCGCGCGGCCTGCAAGCGATTTTCAAAATGTATCTCGGCTCCCAGCAGCGGCGGAATCCACAAACCCATGAACTGCCCGAAGACGTGGCTCAAGGGGAGCGTGTGCAGAAAACGCAGCGGATGAAAAGGCCGCTCGTAGCGCAGATACTTCTGCATCTCGTGCTCGATGGGTTCCAGGCTGGCGAGCACGTTGCGGTGGGTGTGCACAATTCCTTTGGGATCCGAGGTGGTGCCGGAGGTGAAAAGAATCTGCAGTGGTGTATCCGGCCCGAGGCTCTCCTCTTGCAAGCAAACGCCCAGAGTTGGGTAGGGCAGACTGGCTGCCAACTCCTCCAAAGCCATGCGCGGCAACCCGCCGGCTAGCCGCATAAGCAGCGCTTGATCTCCGGCCACCAGGCTGGGCTGTGTTTCCGCAATGACGCGCTCGGCGAAGTCAACCCCGCCGCTGGCGTCCAGCGGAACGACCAGCACGCCCCGCAGCACGCATCCGAAAAACGCCGCTACCCACTCAGCGCTGTTTTGTCCCCAAAGCACCACGCGGTCGCCGGCCGCAATCTGGCGCCGCATCAGTTCGGCGGCAAAGCGCTCCGCTAAATCCGCCAGCTCGCCGTAGGTACAAACCTGCTGGCGGTTGCCGCGATGGACAACCACGGCCCGCTGGGTGCCGCAGCAGCGGTAATCGTGAACAAGCGTGGCCAGATGAAGGCGCACAATGAGCGTAAGTATGCCATATCGCTGCGTTCGGGTTTTGACAAAAGCCCGGCTTACATCTAGGCTCAGCCAAGGATGAAGCGCTACACGCAAACAGGGCCGCGTGCACGATTGAGCTGGATGTGTGCCTTCCTGCTCGTCCTCATGAGCTTTGTCCAAGCCGCGCATGTGTGTGTGCTGGGAGAAGGATTCATCCCTCAACCTGCCGCAACCGCCCAGGTGGGCGATGTCAGGCCCGCGGATACTTTCTGCGCCATCTGTGCCAGTTCACATTCGCCTTCGCTGGCCGTTCCGCTGGTTTGTCTTCCCTCCATTGAATGTCTGGCGGAACCAGCTCTGCACGGGCGCCTGATCCGGCGTTCTGTATCCCAGGCATTCGCGTTATCCATACGTCCGCCGCCGTCCTCCTGCTAGCATCCCCTCCTTAGAATTGTGAAATCGTGAACTTTTCAGTGCTGGTTGCTCGAGCCGGACCGTGGCATTGTATCCAGGCAGGGATGGTAAAAGTGAGACTCACTGCTGCTGCTCGTATGCAAATCCTCCGCTCGGAATTTGTCAGGAAGTCTGCCGCTGCGCTGGTTGTGTTGTTGCTCGCTGGCCTTGCCAACGCGCAAGCACCCGTGCGTATCAGCCTGGAGCAGGCCATCAACCTGGCCCTGTCTCATAGTCATACGCTGAAGGCCGCCCGCACCCAGATCCGCCAGAATCAGGCGCAGGAAATCACCGCGTCGCTGCGGCCTAACCCCACCCTGGCCTGGGATGCGCTGTTTGTCCCGGTGTTCAGTCCGCAGAACTTCACAACGGATAACCTGTCCACCAATCAGCAATTTGATATCGGCGCCAGTTACCTGATCGAGCGCGGCGGGAAAAGGCATCGGCGGACGGATGCAGCCGTGGATGCCACGGCAGTGACCCGGTACCAGGTAAGCGATTCCGAGCGGACGCTTGTGTTCAACGTTGCCCAGCAATTCATCAATGCTCAGCTGGCGCAGTCGGTGCTGGATTTCGCCGTGAAGGATTTGAAGAGCTTCGAGGAAACGGTCAAAATCAGCGAAGACCGGTACCAGGCAGGGGACATCAGCGAAGCTGACTTGCTGAAAATCCAGTTACAACTGTTGCAGTTTCAGACGGACGTCTCCAGCGCCGAGGTGGCGAAGGTGCAGGCCCTCGCCAGTCTAAGGCAGTTACTTGGTTTTGACGCGGTTGCTCCGGACTATGAAGTCGAGGGAGAGTTGGCATATCAGCCGCTGGCCGTGAATCTGGATGATCTCCGATTGCAAGCCCTGAAACTGCGGCCGGACCTGCTGCAGGCGATTGAGAGCGTGAAAGCGGCACAAAGCCAGATCGCGCTGGCCAAGGCCAACGCAAAAGTGGACCTGACCGCTGGACTTGCCTACAGCCACGTCGCGGACCAGAACTCGCTGAGTGCGACCTTTTCCATCCCATTGCCGGTATTCGACCGCAATCAAGGCGAGATCGCGCGCACCGGTTATGTCCTCACGCAATCGCAAGAGAATGCCGAGGCAGAGTCTGACGCAGTCCTCACCGACGTTCGCAACAACTACGAAGGTTTCGCGACGAACCAGAAAATTCTCCAGCTCTATCTTTCGGGATATTTGAAAAAGGCGCAGGACTCACGTGACATCAGTGAATATGCCTATATGCGAGGCGCTGCGAGTCTGCTGGACTTCCTCGATGCCGAACGTAGTTATCGCTCGACTCAACTTGCTTATCGCCAGGCATTGGCCAATTACCTGGTGTCAGTCGAACAGTTAAAAGAAGCGGTAGGGACGAGGGTATTGCCATGACCAGACATCCGGGGACCTGTATCGCGAGAGCCATTCTGCTACTCAGCTTTGCCATGCTGTTATTGCCGGTTAGCGGATGTAACCGGCCGGCGCAGAACTCCGGGACGATGACCTCCTATTCTGATAACACCGGCCAGGTCAGCGGCAAGGCTCAACTGTTCACGGTCCCGCAAGAACAGATGGTGCATATCCAGATCGTTACAATCACTCCTGCTTCAATTCCGCGCAGCCTGCGCTTGACCGGTGCAGTCGCCTTTAATGCGTTCAATACGACCCCGGTAATTTCGCAGATTGGCGGCCCGGTAAGCCAAATCGTCGTAATCCCGGGACAGCAGGTCCATCGTGACCAGCCATTGCTGTACGTCACCAGCCCAGACTATTCGCAGTCACTGGCAAACTATCTGAAGGCGCGCGATGCCTTTCAATTGGCGGATAGAAGCCTGAGGCGCTCGAAAGACCTCTACGAGCATCACGCGATTGCGGAACGCGATCTGGAAGCTGCCGAGTCGGTACGCACCCAGGCATCGGCCGATCTTGACGCGGCGGAGCAGACATTGAAGATCCTGGGGATCTCCAAACCCGAGTCCGTGGTCGGTAAGCCGGCGGTCTCGGAAATCCCCGTGCTTAGCCCCATTGCGGGCGAGGTCGTGGAGCGGTTGGCGTCGCCGGGACAGGTGCTCCAGGCCGGGGCGACACAGGTGTTCACGATTTCCGATATGAGTTCCGTCTGGGTGCTGGCTAATATTTATCAGAAGGATCTGCCTTATGTCCGCCTGGGCGATGCGGTAACAATCACGGCGGACTCCTATCCTGGCACTGAGTTTCACGGCAAGATTTCCTACATTGCGGCAGCGCTTGATGCCAATACCAGGACACTGCAAGCACGCATCGACGTAAAGAATCCGCAGGGTAAGTTGAAGAAGGACATGTACGTCGTTGCGACCGTGCAAGCCGAGACGATCCAGGATGCGCTGACGGTGCCGGCGGCCGCGGTTCTGCGCGATGCGGAGAACCAGCCCTTCGTCTACGTGGTCAGCCAGAACAACGAATACGGCCGGCGGGCCGTGACTCTGGGGGTGAGCGACGGAGGCAATACGCAAATCGTGAGCGGCGTGAAACCCGGGGATCATGTAGTGGGCGACGGCAGCTTGTTCCTGCAATTTGCGAATTCAGTGCAGCGATGACAACAGAAAACCAAACCCGGGACAACCAACCCAACGGACAGGGCGGGATGATCCACCGCTTCGTTCAGATGTCGTTGCGGCAGCGATTCCTGGTGCTGATGCTGGTGCTTTTCATGAGCATCTGGGGGGTGCTGTCATTCCAGCGAATGCCGGTGGACGCGTATCCCGATCTCTCTCCGCCGATGGTTGAAATCATCACCCAGTGGCCCGGCCATGCAGCCGAGGAAATGGAACGGCTCGTCACTCTGCCGCTTGAGGTGGAGATGAACGGAGTGCCAAAACTCGTGGTGATGCGCTCCATCACGCTCTATGGGCTCTCCGATATCATTCTCACATTTAACGACGATACGGATCACTATTTCGCGCGTCAAAACGTATTTCAGCGTTTGGGAGACGCGCAACTGCCGAGCGGTGTTGCGCCATCGCTGGCGCCACTGTTCAGCCCGAGTGGGTTGGTGTACCGGTACGTTCTTGAGAGTCCCGATCGCAGTCCGCAGGAACTGAAAACCATTGAGGACTGGGTGGTCGAGCGCGCCTATAAGTCTGTGAATGGCGTGGCCGATGACTCGGGCTTTGGTGGCACGGTCATGCAGTACCAGGTTCTGCTGGATCCCGCGCGGCTGTACGGGTATCACTTGACTGTGCCGCAGGTGATGCAGGCGCTGGCCAATAACAACGCCAATGCCGGCGGCGGTTTCTATTCGCAAGGCGGCCAGTTCTATTATGTGCGCGGGATCGGCCTGGTGCGCGACACAAAGGACATTGAGAGCGTCGTGGTCGGCGCCAACAAGGGAACGCCGATCCGGGTTCGCGACATTGGCCAGGTGGAGATTGGGCATGCGCCGCGCCTGGGACAATTCGGCTTCCAGAAGAATGACGATGCCGTAGAGGGCGTCATTCTGATGCGGCGCGGTGAACAGACACAAACCGTGCTGAACGACGTGGAGAAGAAGACGGAACAGCTCAACCGCCAGATCCTGCCCAAGGATGTGAAGATTCGTCCCTTCTACGATCGCAGCGATCTGGTTGATCTGACGACGCACACGGTCGAGGACAACCTTCTCCGCGGCATGATCCTGGTCTTTATCGTGCTGATGTTCTTTCTGGTTAGCTTCAGGGCGGCGGTGATCGTCTCGCTCACCATCCCTCTGTCTCTGCTCTTCGCATTCATTGTTTTACATGCGCACGACGTTTCCGCAAACCTGCTGTCGATTGGAGCCATCGATTTCGGGATCATTATCGACGGTACGGTTGTGATGATGGAAAACATCTACCGCGAACTGGCGGAGCGGGCGGGCACGGAATACAAGCTGAACGAAGTGATCCTGACAGCGGCCCGTGACGTTGACCGGCCCATCTTCTATTCCGTTGCCGTGATTATTGCTGGATACCTTCCGATCTATGCCTTGAGCGGACCTTCTGGAAAGCTTTTCCATCCCATGGCAGACACCATGTCATTCGCGCTCCTTGGCAGTCTGGTGCTCACGTTGACCCTCATACCCGTGCTGGCTTCTTACTGGTTCAAGGGTGGGGTGCGCGAAAAGGTAAACCGGCCGTATGAGGCGATCAAGCGCTTTTATGCCGGCAAACTGGAGTGGTGCCTGGACCATCGCGGCTGGACGTTAATCGTAGCGACCGTGATCTTCGGGCTGACGCTGTTGATCGCGCCGTTCATCGGTGGCGAATTCATGCCGCATCTGGACGAAGGGGCGTTATGGGTTCGCGCCACCATGCCCTACACTATCTCATTCGAAGAAGCCTCCCGGATTGCACCGCAGATCAGGGACATCCTTATGTCTTACCCCCAGGTGACCGTGGTGGGATCCGAGTTGGGCCGGCCCGATGACGGAACTGACCCGACGGGATTCTTCAACTGCGAGTTCTATGTTGGGCTGAAAACTTACCATGACAAGGCTTGGGGACCGGGCCAGCTTCGCACCAAGGATGATCTCATCAAATCCATCAACCAGCGCCTGACCGCCTTTCCTGGAATCGTTTTCAACTACACCCAGCCGGCGGAAGATGCGGTGGACGAGGCGCTCACGGGACTGAAAAGTTCGCTGGCCGTCAAGGTCTACGGTGCGGACCTGAATGTTCTCGAAAAAAAAGCGCTCCAGGTAAAGAACGTGTTGCAGGGTGTCACGGGATTCACGGACTTGACGGTGGTTCGGGAACTGGGGCAACCGAGCCTGCTGCTGGATGTGGACCGCGAAAAGATTGCTCGCTATGGCATCAACATTTCAGATGTGGAGGCCGTGATCCAGGCGGCGGTCGGGGGACAAGCTACAACTCAAGTGATCCAGGGTGAGAAACTGTTTGACCTTGTAGTTCGCATGCAGCCGCAGTTCCGCAGTGGTCCTGAGCAGATTGGGAACCTTCTGGTTGGTACTCCGGACGGTCTGCAGATTCCATTGAAGGAACTGGCAGACATTAAGGAAAGCAATGGCGCGTCGTTCATCTATCGCGAAGACAATTCGCGCTACATCGGCGTGCAGTACAGCATTGAAGGCCGCGATCTGGAACGAGCCGTACGCGACGGGCAGAATGCGGTCGGGAAAAACGTTCAGCTCCCCGAAGGATATTGGATGAGTTGGGGCGGCGAGTACAGCCAGTTCGTGGCGGCCAAAGAGCAGCTCAAGGTAATTGGCCCCCTGGCGGTGCTGGTTATTTTTCTCATCCTGTTTGCTCTCTACGGGAACTTCAAATTTCCCTTCACCATTGCCTTGGGAGTGGTGATGACGGAGCCGGTGGGCGCGCTGATCGCACTGAAGCTGACGGACACTCCGTTCAGTGTTTCATCGGTTCTGGGATTGCTGGCGCTGATGGGCGTATCGGTCGAAACCGCAGTCATTCTGGTGTCGTACATCAACAAACTTCGATTGGAAGGCAAAAGTATTCGCGAGGCCACCTACGCTGCTTCGTTGCTGCGTTTGCGGCCCATCATGATGACCGCGCTGGTGGCGTGTCTGGGATTGCTGCCGGCGGCGATGTCTCACGGAATCGGATCTGACACGCAGCGGCCATTTGCGATTGTGGTTGTTGCCGGCTTGCTTTCACGTTTGTTGCTGGGCTTCTTCGTAAACCCTGTTCTCTACGAACTGGTTGCACGCCCCGATGACGTTGTGCAGGTGTGACGAGCAGTTAGAGCCGCTCCACTCCGGCAGTTGAGCATGCTTCCGTGCCGTCACCTGGGACAAAGCTGCGGACCGGTGCTTGAACCGGCCAACCAGCCATGGCCAATTACTGCCTGCACCGTAGGTTCTTTCCGTCCTCTCCGGAGGTAAGGTCATGGTCTCCCGCCGAGGTCGTCGCTCATCCAACTTTCAGTGACTTGGATCACTTTCAATTGGATTACCAATCACCGTTCGGAGGATCGCGATCATGAAACCATGCCAAAATCACAGGCGTGTATCTAAGTTCTCATGCGCTCGGAACCAATGATCCTATGCATCGACGACGAACCGGTTGGTCTGCAGGTTCGTAAGATCATGCTCCAACGCCACGGGTATGAAGTGCTGACTGCGCCCAGTGGACCCGAAGGTCTGAAACTATTCGCGGCCAATCCCGTGAACGCAGTTGTGCTGGACTATTCAATGCCCGGCATGAACGGCGGCCAGATCGCGGCGGAAATGAAGCGTCTCAAACCCTCGGTAAAGATTCTGTTGTTATCCGCCTATGTGGACCTCCCCGAGGAAGTTCTGGATTCGGTGGACAAGCGAGCCGTGAAGGGCCTGTCGCCGACGCTGTTTCTGGAAGAGCTTCAGCAACTTCTGTCCTAATACAACAGTACGTTTTCTCGCTCGTTTTGATGCTGCATCAAATTGCGTTCGCTCAGTTTGATAGTTCGCTTCGTGGCTGGTCTTATGTCATATATCGAAGCTGGGAAAAGCACTTTTGGCAGGCCCCGCATCCGTTACTCGATTGCGGTACTTACCGTTGCAGTGGCCTTTCTATTGCGTCTGGCCATAGAGCGGTCCATTGGCGCCGAACTGCCGCCTTTCCTCACCTTTTATCCCGCCATCATGTTGGCCGCGTTGCTCTGCGGTCTTTGGCCTGGGCTGCTGGCGACCGCACTGGCTTCGCTGGTGGTGGACTATTGGCTTTTGCCTCCGCGCGGGACGTTTGCAATCACAAACACCGCGGACGCCGTAGCCCTGGCGTTCTTTTTCCTCGTTAGCGTTCTCATGAGCGTTGTGGCCGAGGCCAACCTCCGCTACCAGCGGCGGATCGCAGGCTACAAAAGAGAACTGGCTCTGCGCGAGAGCGAGAACAAACTCCAGCAGATGTCGGAATATCGCCGCTTGGCGCTGGAAGCGGCGGACCTGGGTGCATGGGAGTACCACTTCGAGAGCGGTGAGGTTTTCTGGGATCCATCCTGCCGCAATCTCTTTGGCGTCACCGAGGGCGGCCGCTTCAACTATGACGCCTGGATCGCGCGCATTCACCCCGAGGACCGCCCTGGGGTGGACGCAGCCGTGAAACAGGCCATCGCCGGAGTAGGTAACGGAGTGTACCGCCGTGAGTTTCGCGTCGTCTGGCCGGATGGGTCAATCCATTGGGTTTCGTCGCACGGACGCGTCCACTTCGAGGGCCAAGGTGACAAACGCCGGGCCGTGCGCTTCATCGGTGTAACCCGAGACACGACCAGGCGCAAACAGTCCGATCGAGTACGGGCGCAGCTCGCCGCCATCGTAGAATCTTCGGCGGATGCCATCCTCAGCAAGAACCTCGACGGCATGATTACCAGTTGGAACAAGAGTGCGGAGCGGCTCTTTGGCTACTCCGCGGGAGAAGCGATCGGCCAGCCGATTACTTGCATCATCCCGCCCGATCGTCTCGCGGAGGAGACAACCATCCTGGAGCGGCTGCGCCGCGGAGATTCGATCGACCATTTCGAATCTGTGCGCGTGGGAAAGAGCGGACGCCTCATCGATGTCTCCCTGACAATCTCGCCCATCCGCGATGCTTCCAGAACCGTGGTTGGAGTTTCCACCACCGCGCGCGACATCACCGACCGCATCCAGGCCGAACGGGTTCTGGAAACCACACTGCAACGCTTCTACGTCATCCTGTCCAACATGCATTCCGGCGTTTTGCTGGTGACCAATGACGGGTGGATCGAATTTGCCAATCAGGCATTCTGCGAACGCTTCGGCCTGCGGGATGCGCCGTGCGAACTGGTGGGCCTTAACTCTTCTGAAATGCTCGGCAAGATCAAGAATGCTTACCTAAGATCCGACGAGGCTCTCGCCCGCATTCAGGAAATTGTTGACCGCGGAAAACCGGTAACCGGCGAAGAACTCGCCATGCAGGGTGCAAGAACATTTCTGAGGGATTTCACTCCCTTGGCGGTAGATGGAAAGCCGTTCGGCCGTCTCTGGCATCACACGGACATCACCGAGCGCAAGCAGGCCGCGGAGGCGCTCCAGCGGCAAGCTGACATGCTGCGGCTTTCCTTTGATGCCATCATCGTGTGGCGCCTCGGAGCAGGCATCGAGAGCTGGAACCGCGGCGCGGAACAACTCTACGGCTTCAGCGAAAGCGAAGTGCTGGGACGCGCTACTCATGAACTGCTCAGAACTCAGCACCCCGTGCCGTGGCTGGAGATTGAGGCCAACCTGCACCGGTTCGGCAGCTGGGAAGGTGAGCTGCGCCACCTCACCAAGGATGGACGTGAAGTGATCGTTTCAGCCCGCCACCAGCTCATCCTTGGTGCGGATGGTGTCGAGCGGGTACTGGAGACGAACCGCGACATCACGGAACGCAAGCAGTCCGAGCAACGCATTGCCCACCTGGCGACCTTTCCTGAACTGAATGCGGAACCTATCTTCGAGACCAACATGGAAGGCCGGGTTACTTACGGCAACCCGGCAGCGCTGAAGCTGTTTCCCATGCTTAAGCGAAACGGGGCCGGGCTTCCGATTTTGAAGGACTGGTCCAAGGTCGTCGCGTCGCTGCAAGCCGGTGCGGAGCGGTCAACCGTGCGCGAGGTGGAGAGCGATGGCCGGGTATTCCTTCAAAGAATTCACTATTTTCCCGGACTTGAGGTGGTTCGAGCCTATTTGGTCGACATCACCGCACGCACCCAAGCCGAGCGAGCGCTGCAGGCAAGCGAACACCGCTGGGCTACCACGTTGCAAAGTATCGGCGACGCGGTCATTTCGACGGATGCCTCCGGCAACATCGAGTTCATGAACGACGTGGCCCAGAGCCTGACCGGATGGAAGTTGCCGGAAGCCAAGGGACGCGACTTGAGTGACGTCTTCCAGATCATTCAGGAGGTGACCGGAATCATTGCGGAAAGCCCTGTCGCCAAGGTGATTCGCTTGGGCAAGGTGGTTGGCTTGGGAAACCACGCCGTGCTGATCAATCGCGCTGGCCTGGAAATTCCCATTGAAGACAGTGCTGCTCCCATCCGGGACAGCAAGGGCCGGATCGAGGGGGTTGTGCTGGTCTTCCATGATGTTCTGGAGCAACGGAAAGTCGAACTCGCATTGCGCAACAGCGACCGCCTGGCGACCACCGGAAGACTGGCTGCCACCATTGCGCACGAGATACACAACCCACTCGATACGGTCGGCAACTTGCTCTACCTCATCGGGCAGGGTGCGCAGGATTACGCCACTCGGGAGTACGTTGCCATGGCCAGCGGAGAGTTGGCGCGTGTCACCCAGATCACCCAGCAGATGCTCGCCTTTCAGCGCGAGGCCGCCAAACCGGTGCCCGTCTACATCGCGGAGATTCTTGAGAACGTGGTCGCACTCTACGAAAGGAAGCTCAAGTTGGCGGGAATCCGGCTCCGGCAACAATGTGACTTCGATGGCCATATCCTCGCCTTGCCGGGAGAACTGCGGCAAATCTTCGCCAACCTCGTCGGCAATGCCATCGAAGCAGTAGGCGCTCGGCGCGGCACCATTCGATTACGCGCCTACCGGTCGAGTGACCGGCGCAGCGGCCGGCTTGGACTGCGCGTGGTGGTCGCAGATGACGGCCCAGGCATACCAGCCGATGTCCGTCCAAGAATCTTCGATCCGTTCTTCACCACCAAGGGCGAAAGCGGAACCGGACTGGGTTTATGGATCGCCTCCGACATACTCCGGAAATATGACGGGACAATCAGGCTGCGCTCCAGCACCGAAGCCCAGCACTCCGGGACATGCTTTTCGGTCTTTCTTCCGCTCGATATTCTTCCCACTGAGCGGTCTGGTCCCGGTTTCATCCCCGGTACCGCAGGCGATTCGGAAGCCAAACGCTCTAAATGATTGAAAAATATGGTAGGAGCGGCTGGACTCGAACCAGCGACCCTCTGCTTAGAAGGCAGATGCTCTATCCAACTGAGCTACGCTCCCACGGGTTTTGAGCTGGCGCTCGCATCCATTTTAGCCGAGTTTGTGCCCTTGCGCGCGCGCTTCCAACGGCTGCGGTTTCAGTAGACATCCGGCGGCCAACTCCAGCGCGCGCACCCAGCACTCATCGGCTTCAGCCGGAGACGCACCATAGCCGGTGAGCCAGAGCGTCAGGCAGTAACCGGCATCGGATTCCTCCGCCTCGTCCCCGCGATGGAAGTAACAACGCCGCACCAGGATCTCAGCCGTCGCCTCCAGCGCCTCGTCTGTTTCCAGCAACTGCGCCAATACCTTTGCCAACCGCAGGTGAACCTCCAACTGCCCGCGCAATCCAGCCGCCTCTTCCGCCAGCACCACGTCAACATAGCTGCTCTGCGCAAATTCATGGTTGTATAGGTTTTCCGCCGCCTCCACCGCGCAGGTCCACACGTCGCACTTCGCTGTCTGCCACGGGCTCAGCGGCGAATTCACATCGACAAGAAACCGGCGCAGGGCAGGGAATTGCCGCGCCTCTGGTATGTGATCAACGCCGCAGTCAACGCCTCCCGCAACGCCACGTTCCATTCCGCCGCGCAGCTCCACGTACTGCACCCGGCCCTCCGGATCCTTCCACGGCAACTCGAGCGCGGGTGACGTGGGACCAAGCTCCACTCCGTAATCCGCATCCACTTCAGTCGGCTCCCAAGGTTTCCACTTGCGCCAGAAATTCCACGATCTTTTGTTCCGCCCAGCGCCCATCGTCGCTGCCATCCTTGCTCGCCTCGCCGATGAATGCGCAGTGTCCGCCATGCTTCGTGTGCAGAAACGTCACCTTGGGATTTTCCTCAAGCTTGCGCCGGGTCTCAGCCGTCATCACCACAAACGGATCGTCGTCCGAGTGAATCACCAGGGTCGGGACCGTAATCCGCTCCACTACGTGCGATGAGCTGGCCTTGTCGTAGTAATCCGCGGCGCCCGCAAAGCCCATGTAGCGCGCCGTAATGTGCTCATCGAAGTCGCGCACCGAGTGTACGTTTTTCAATAGCGCCGGATCGAATCGCCCCGGCCACAGCTCCGCCTTGCGGCGAAAGCTCTTGCGCAGCGAGGCAAGAAACCACCACTCATACACCGTGTTTACCGCCGCATGAATCCGGTCCGATGAAATCGCCAGGTCGCAAGCGGGTGAAACCGCCGCCGCGGCCATCAACTCCGGCGGAGTCTTCCCGCCCCACTGTCCCACGGCGCGCAATACCTGGTTGCCGCCCATCGAAAAGCCAGCCAGCGCCACCCGTCGCAGCCCATCGCTTGCAATCATTCCGGTCACCAGCTTTTTCAGGTCCTGCGACAGTCCGGAGTGATACAGCGTCGCGGAAAGATGCTCGGTGCCGCCGCAGCCGCGGATGTTCATCCGCACCACGTTCCACCCTCGCGCCCAGGCCCGGCTGCCGGTTCCAATCACGTATTGCGAGTTGCTGGAGCCCTCCAGACCATGCACGAGAATCAACGTTAACCGTTTCTGCCGCTCCGCCTGCCAGTGGCAGTGACAAAGAATCTGTACCCCCGGCTCTATCTGGAAGAGCCGCTCCTCGGCCTCCGGCAACCCGTTCACCCGCTTCAGAAAATTACCGGCAATGGTCTGCGCATGGCCTCCGCGCAACCAGCGGCGCGGTACAAAATCATTGCCGATGCGCAGACAATCCGAGGGAAACGAAATGAAATCCGTGCTGGTCATGAGCCTTGGCGGCAGGTTGCACCCGTATAATGAATGGTATCAGCTTCGCCGATGCCTATGGCTTCTGCCAACTCGCCCGGCGCTCCTGCGGAGGTTGTGATGCCGATTTTTGAATACATTTGTAAAGGTTGCGGCAACAAGTTCGAAGCCATCGTCTACGGATCCAAGCAGTCCCAGTGCCCTGCCTGCAAGAGCACCGAACTCGAACAGCAACTCTCCACCTTTGCCGCCCACGGCACGGATAAGTCTTCCGGCTCGGCTCCCAGGATGCCCTGTGGTATGCCTGCCGGCTCCTGTGGCGGCGGTGGCTGTGGCATGAACTAGCGCGATGGATTCATCGTCGCAGCCTGAAGCAAACCCCGCGTCTCCGCCGGGCAAGCCCCAGCATCCCTGGGCCAAGCGTGTCGGTCCGCTGGCGCCGCTCGCCATCTTGCTGGCCAAGGGTAAAACGCTCCTCTTTGCGCTCTTCAAGCTCAAGTTCCTGTTCAGCTTCGCCGCCTTTCTTGGCCTCTACTGGGCCCTCTATGGAGCCTGGTTCGGCATCGGCTTTGCGGCCATGATCCTGCTGCATGAGATGGGCCATTTCTTCGAAGTGAAACGCCGCGGCCTGCCCGCCGAGATGCCGGTCTTCCTCCCCGGCCTCGGAGCTTACGTCAAGTGGCAGGCGCTGGGAGTCTCCACCGAAGTGCGCGCCCTCATCTCCCTGGCCGGACCGGCCGCCGGACTGCTCGCTGCTTATATCGCAGCCGCTCTCTTCTGGCAGACCGGTAATCCCCTCTGGGCCGCACTGGCGCGCACCGGAGCCTGGCTCAATCTGCTCAATCTAATCCCCGTCTGGATACTGGACGGCGCCGGCGCCGTCCTGCCTCTGGACAAAATGGGCCGCCTCAGCCTGCTCGTCTTCAGTGCTCTGTTGTTCTGGTGGAGCGGTCAAGTCATGCTGCTTCTGCTCGCTGCCGGCTTCGCCTGGCAGCTATACCGCAAGCAGATTCCAAACGAAGGCTCGGTCGCGGTGCAGTTGTACTTCGCTGCACTTCTGGCTGCTCTCGCCTGGCTGCTCCATGCCACGCCGCTGCCAAGAAATTAAAGCAGTTCGGCTGACGGCCTACAACCGCGGCGATGAATTGCACGAGATGCTATCCGGCAAGGCAATCCCGGTGCATCGGAATCCGCATGGATTCTATTCATCCCGGACGCACCGGGTCACAGTCTGCCCCAACAACACCGCGCCGGACTCAGCACGGGCATCCTGAAATCCGGCGTCTTCAGCGACAGAAGCAAGTTGACGATTACGCGTGCGCCGCCGCAGGCACGGTTTCCGGCTGCAAGGTCTCGCCCTTGATCAGCGCCAGCAGCACCTGGACAGTCTTATCGACGAACTCCGGATCGTTGATGTTGGCGTCGATCTCAATGACAGGAATATTCGATTTCACCAGCTTCCTGATCGTGTTGTAACAGGCGTTGTCGGCGTCCGCATCCCAGAACTCTCCGCCCAGGCTGTCGAGCATGGAGACGCCCTTGAGCGGCAGCAGGATGGCTACCTTGCCTGCCGTGTGAGCGTTCGCCGCATGGGCAATCAACTCGCCCATCTTCACGTTTTCCTCCACCGTGGTGCGCATCAGGGTGACGTTTGGATTCCACTTATACAGCTTGCGTCCCTGCTGGTACTTCGCAGGCATGGTCTCCACCCCCCAGAAGTTGGCCATATCCACACAGCCTGGAACCAGGATCGTCGGAATGCCCTTCCTGGCTGCCGCCATCATGCGGTTCGGTCCCGCCGACATCACGCCGCCGCACACAAAGTCGGCCAGCTCGGTCGTCGTCAGGTCATAGCTCGCATTCACCAGGCCATCATCGGTCAGGTCCTCCATCACCTTGCCGCCCGTGCCCGTGGCGTGGAATACCAGCACTTCGTAGCCTTCCTGCTCCAATTGTTTCCTGGCGCGCTCGACCGCCTTCGTGGTGTTGCCGAACATGCTGGCGGTGATCAGCGGCTTACGGGCATCGATCTTCGGACGCTTCTGTTTGACCATGCCCACAATGGCGCCCACCGCGTTGGAGTAGATCAGCCGGCTGATCCGGTTCAACCCGGCCACATCCACGATCGACGGAAACATGGTGATGTCCTTGGTGCCGACATATGCCGACACGTCTTCGCTCGCCACCGTGCTCACCATAACCTTTGGGAAGCCCACGGGCAATGCGCGCATGGCGGCCGACGCGATGGAAGTGCCGCCGGTGCCGGCCATGCCCAGCACGCCGTCAATCTTGCCCTCGTCATACAGTTTGCGAACGACCTTTGCCAGGCCCTTGGTCATGGTCTCCATGCAGAAGTCCTTCTTCTGCTCGGCCCGCATCGTCTTGATGTCCGACCCGCCCGCCTCCGCCACTTCGCTGTTTGGAATGTCGGGCGTGATCCCCACGGGATCGCCGAGCACGCCGAAATCCACCACCAGCGTTTTCACCTTGTGCTGTTCAATCAGGTGTTTGACATGGGCGAAATCCTCGCCCTTGGTATCCATTGCGCCCACAAGCAAGACTGTTTTGTTCATGATCAATCCTCTCTCCGAACGCGTGTAACCAGTTTCCTGACTAAGACTGCCCGGCCTTCACCACTTCCGTTTGCGCCCCACAGCCGCCGTTCACAGCCGCCTTCATTACCACGCGGTCTCCCTCGGAGCTTGCTTCCGGCACCAGGGAGTACACATCCTGCCGGGCGCAGAACGAAATATCGTCCTGCAATCCAAGCCCCGTCAGCACGATGCCGCTGTTGCTGTTGCGGAACGCTTCCTTCACCGGCAAAGCCTTCCGCACCGCTTGCGCAATCCTCGCTCCGTCTCTGAGTTTTGCCTGCGGGAGCAGTTCTGCGAGCCGGTCCACCAGGGCTCCCGCCAGGTAAGTGTCGTCGAGCAGCGGCAACGTGGCGTTTCCCGCGCATGCCACCACGATGCCGTCACGATCGGCGTTCACGGCTCCGTCGGATTGTTCCTCCTGCAAACTGGCCCAGTCCGGTGCGGGCACCGAACCCTCGTTCAGTCTCCTGACTGCCATCAAGGTAACTGCGCTCAGGTTCAGGAAGCATCCGCCGATCACCAGGCCCCCGAACCCCATGAGTAGCTTCACCAGCTTGGTTCCGTTGGTCGAGCAATGCACGCCGCTGCGTCCAGCCAGCGTGTCCTTCGCCCGCAGAAGTCCCATGGGAGAGTTGTCGAATTCGAAACCTTCAATTTGTCTCCCGAAGCGCTCGCCCATGGCAAGCAGATTCATTTGCCGTTGCAGGGTGTAGGCTTCCTGCACACTGCCGGTCATATACAGCTTTACCCCGCCTTCCGCCAGGAAGGTGGTCATGACCGAAGAGGCGCGCAGTACGTCCACTGCGATCCAAACCTTCGGCCGCATCTTTGTTGCTGAAAACTGATCAAGAGCTACATCGATCCACATAAGTATTGAGCCGGATTAAAGTTGAGGGACGCCACCTGGGCGCCCCTCGGAATCGTTGATTCAGTGCGCAACCTTGACGTGCTTGAAAGCCTGCACCTGCTCTTTGATGGCGCGTTCGGTGGGCAGCCGCTCCACGCTGGATGCACCGAAGAATCCAGCGATTCCCGGCATCATCGACAGCGCCTTGGCAACGTTGTCAGGCTCGTCGAACGGGCCGCCATGGCAGAGCACGATGATGTCCTTGCGCTCTTTCTTGGCTGCCTTCATGATGGGGATCACACGATCGCAGGCATCCTTCAGTGAGAACGCCACGCCCGCCCCAATCGTGCCGGCGGTGGTCAGGCCAACGTGCGCCACCAGCATGTCGGCGCCGGCGTGTACCATGTCAACAGCCTGCTTCTCGTCAAACACGTAAGGCGAGCAGAACAGATCCATTTCACTGGCGATCTTGATCCACTCCACTTCCTTGTCATAGCCCATGCCCGTCGCTTCAATGTTCTTGCGGAAATCGCCATCGATCAGCCCGACCGTGGGGAAGTTCTGTACCCCGCTGAACTGGTTGCGCTTCACTTCCTCCAGAAACACATCGGGAATTCTGAATGGGTCGGTGCCGTTGACGCCGGCCAGTACCGGGGTCTTCTTCACCACCGGAATCACTTCATGCCCCATTTCCAGCACAATCGCGTTGGCATCGCCATACGCCATCAGGCCCGCCAAGGAGCCGCGGCCGGCCATGCGATACCGGCCGGAGTTGTAAATAATGAGGAGATCGATGCCGCCCGCTTCGGCCATCTTGGCCGAAATTCCCGTGCCCGCGCCACCACCAATAATCGGTTCGCCGGCTTTGATTTTTGCCCTGAAATTGCGGAGCATCTCTTCTCTTGGGATAGCTTTGCGCATGATGAGTACCTCCTTCGTTATGGATCATCGAGAAACTCGTGAAACATATCGGTACAAAATTCTCGCCGCGAATCGGACCACCCCACTCCTGTTCGTGACACCTCGGGGCCCGGACAGCTCGAGAGCTATGATGACAACCAACAGGTATCGTAATCCCGCGCCGCGCCCTTGCAAAGCCATCCTGTATTTCAAAGCGGGAGGGAAGCCTGAATTGACGGCGATCGGCCATGATTGTCCTTATGATCCTGGGACGGCGCTTCCGGTTCATCCAGCCAGGTCCGGCCCGCGCTCCGCAGACTTCAGTTCCTCACCTTGCGATCGCTACCTGGCAGGCGACAAGCCGGCTCTGATGAAGCGCCAGAGAGCCGTTTCGATTTTCCCGCAATAGCCTCACCACATTCTGCGGTTGAGCTCACACAACGGTTCCGAACAGCGCGCCGATGCCGGCAGTCACCGCCATGGCCAGTGCGCCCCAGAACGTGACCCGTATCGCACCCATGGTCACGCCTGCGCCGCCTGCACCTGCGGCCAGTCCGCCTAACAATGCCAGGAACACAAGTGAGGTTCCGGAGACAAATGGGATCAAACCCGCCGAAGGGGCCAGCGCGGTAGCCAGGAGAGGCATTGCCGCGCCAACGGCAAAGCTGCCAGCCGACGCGAGCGAACCATATCGGAGATGCCGAGTTCATCGCGGGCGTGCGCCCCGATTGCGTCATGCCGCATCAATTGCTCGGCGACCTGTTTCGCCAGCCAAGGATCGAGTCCGCGAGCGACGTAGATAGCCGAAAGTTCCTTTTGCTCTCCCTTTTGGTCTGTTTTAAGTTCCTCGCGCTCCAGTTCGAGGTCGGCATGTTCGGTGTCAGCCTGGGAGTGGACGGACACGTACTCACCAGCCGCCATTGACATGGCTCCAGCCACCAGGCCGGCGACTCCTGCGACCAACACGTTGCTGTGAGTCCCATGCGCAGCCGCGACACCAAGCACCAGGCTCGATGTCGAAAGAATGCCGTCGTTCGCGCCCAGTACCGCAGCCCGTAGCCAGCCGGTTCGTCCCGTGCGGTGTAGTTCCTTGTTGACGATGTGCACCATGAAACCTCCTCGATCTGGGAACCGCTAGAAACAACCGTCAGTTGGGAACTCCCTTCCCAGGCGCCGGGGCGAACCGCGATTTCATTGTGTCGTCGGCAATCCGGAAACCGACTCGAAATCACACCGCTCCCGAGATTGCTTCCATGGTACCGCTCCCTCGTCAACTTGGTCCGGCCTCGGAAAGGCCCCGACTGGGAGGACGTGCCGGTCAACCGGCGCATTGTTTCCCTGTGCCGGTTGACACGGAAACCTCTGGTTGCCGCCGCCCGGGGTGGCTTGACTTTTTAATCGCGCGGCCATAAAACTCCGGCATGAGCATTCCAGGAAAAGTTGTGGTGGTGACCGGCGCTTCGATGGGGATTGGCGAGGCCATCGTGCATCGCTTTCTCCGCGAAGGTGCGTCCGTGGTGCTGGCCTCGCGCGATCTTGGCCGTGTCGAACAGGCGCGCGAACGCGCCGGAGCGCCAGAGCGCACCCTCGCCGTGGCCTGTGACGTCTGCGTGCGGGCGCAGATCGAAGCCCTGCTGGCGGCCTCGATCGAGCGCTTTGGTCGCGTCGATGTGTGGGTAAATAATGCGGGCTTCGGGCAGGTGGATTCGGTTGAGCGCATGGACTTGGGCGCCTGCCGCAAGATGTTCGACACCAACCTGTTCGGCGCTATCGAGTGCATGCAGGTCGTCTCGCCGCTGCTCAAGCAGCAGCGTTCCGGCGCCATCCTCAACATCTCCAGCGTGGCCGGACTGGTCAGCGTCCCGTACATGGCTGCCTACGGAGCAACCAAGCACGCGCTGAATTGCATCGGGTTCGGGGCGCGGCTGGAACTTGCTCCGTATGGAGTTCACGTCAACACGGTCTGTCCGGGGTATGTGCAGACCGCCTTCAATGCCCACGTGGTGCGCGGAGCCGAGAGCCTGCGTCTGGGCGGCGGCCGCCAGCATGGCGCCGGCGCCGAGCTGGTGGCGGAGGCGGCATGGAAGGCGTATCGCGACAACCGGCGGCTGGTGGTGGTGCCATGGAGCTACCACCTGCTAGTGGGGTTGTACCGCCTGCTTCCCGGCGTCTTCAACTGGGGATTGCTGAAGATGCTGCGCCGCATGGATCGAGTGGAGAAGCCCTAGGATTCCAGCTCTTCAAGCAGCGCCTGCATTTCGCTTTCCGCATGGCGGTTGCCCACGCGATGGGCGCAAACGATGCCATCGCGCAGCCATTGGACGGCTTCCGGGATGCGGTCGGCGTTCTGCAACGCCTGGGCTCCCATGAAAAAGGCGTTGGCGTAGTTGGCGTCCAGTTGCAGCAGGGAGCGAAACTCCAGTAACGCTGCGTCGGTTTGCCCGGCCGAGGAATACTCCATGCCCAGCGCATAGCGGGCGAACGCATTCCTGGGATCCTGGGCGAGGATCGATTTCAGTTGCTCCATTCGTGCGGCGTCCATACGCAGAACATACCACAAGCCCGGCGGCGCGGCATCGATGGGGTAGCGGAACGGGCAGGTTTCAAGGTTTACCGCTTGCGCCTGGCGCGCATTGCGATGGTCATTCGAATCGCCCTGCAAACAGCGGGCGGGCATCGGAAAGCGCCACGCCGAGAGGTGCGTTATGATCGAGTTGCGAGGAACTGGACGGCGCAGTCCGCAGCGTGGCGCATTCCATGACGACAATGGCAGGCGCATAGGCGCCGAGACACTTCAGCTACGCGCCCGGCCGCACTGTGCGCCCGGTAGGCTGTAAAGTAGAACGAGGAACGATGGAGTTGCCAGAAAACTTGAATCCGCGCCCGGTCGCCGACTCGATTTCCGAAATGGTGGAACTGGTTCTGCCCAATGACGCCAATCCCCTGGGCGCGCTACTGGGTGGCCGGCTCATGCACTGGATCGACCTTGCCGGCGCGCTCGCCGCGCATCGCCATTCGCGCAGCTACGTGGTAACGGCCTCTACCGACCACCTGGATTTTCTGATCCCGGTGCGCATCGGCGACCTGGTCATCTTCAAGTCCTCGGTCAACCGGGTTTACCACACGTCGATGGAAGTTGGCATCAAGGTTTTTGTGGAGAGCTACTTCACCGGCGAGCGCCATCATGTCAGCTCCGCCTACCTCACCTTTGTTGCCATCGACCGGCATGGGCGCAAGCTTTCGGTGGCGCCGGTGATTCCCCAGACGGCCGAGGAGCAGCGCCGCTTTGACGATGCCGGGCGGCGCCGCGAACTTCGCCGCGCGGAAGCCGAACGCAAAGCCAGCGTGGCGAAGCGCGACTGACCCTTCAGTCGCGATTGATCTCAATCCCCAGTTGCTGGCACTTTTTGTAGAGGTGGCTGCGCTCCAATCCCAGCGCCCTGGCCGTGTTGGTCATGTGATTGCCGTGGCGTTTCAGTTCCTGCTGAATGATGACGCGTTCAAATTCCGCAACCCGCTCCGCCAGCGGTCCGGCAATCTCATTGGCGCCGGAGGGCGTCTCGGCTGCCGGCAAGGGAAGCGCCAAGGCAACGGTTGCCGCATCCACCGGCCCCTCGGCCAGCAGCAGCAGGCGCTCGACAATGTTCCGTAACTCGCGCACGTTCCCCGGCCAGCGATAGCCGCAGAGAGCCTCGATCGCCTCGGGTTCGAACCGGGCGGGCTTCCAGTTATTCTGCGCCGCCACCTGGGCGGCAAAGTGCGCCACCAGCAAGGGAATGTCTTCGCGGCGCTGGCGCAAGGGCGGCAGCTCAATGGGGAATACGTAGACGCGATGGAACAGGTCCGGGCGGAAGCGCTCTTCGCGCACCAGTTCTTCCAGGTTGCGGTGGGTGGCCACAATGACGCGTGCGTTCACCGCGATGTTCTTGTCTCCGCCGATGCGCTCCAGCTCGCCTTCTTCCAGAATGCGCAGCAGTTTGGCTTGCATGGCCAGGGGCATGTCGCCAATCTCGTCGAGAAAAAGCGTGCCGCGGTGCGCCTGCTCAAACTTTCCGATGTGGCGCGCCGTTGCTCCCGTGAATGAGCCTTTTTCATGACCGAACAGTTCGCTCTCGATCAGCTCCGCGGGAACGGCGGCGCAATTCAGGGTGACAAACGGCCCCAGCCTGCGCGGACTCTTTTCATGCAGGGTGCGAGCCACCAGCTCCTTGCCGGTTCCGGTCTCGCCGTGGATGCAGACCCTCGTCTCGCTATCCGCGACGCGTTCCACCTGTGCCATCAGCCGCCGCATCACCTCGGCACGGAAAACAATTTCGTGCCTGCCAACCCGGCGGCGCAGCTCGGTGTTTTCATCTTCCAAACGCCTCAGCTTGAGGGCATGGTCCACCGTCAGCAGCAGCTTGTCGGTGGAGATTGGTTTCTCCAGGAAGTCCAATGCGCCTAACTTGGTGGCGCGCACCGCCATCTCGATGTGAGCCTGGCCGCTCATCATGACCACGGGCGAATCGACGCCGGCCTGGCGCAGGTCTTCCAGCAGGCTCAGTCCATCGCGCAGTGGCATCACAACATCGCTCAGGATGAGGTCGAAGGCCCGCGTGCGCGCCAGTTCCAGCGCTTTGGCGGCGTTGTCGCACACGGTTGCCTCGTGGCCGGCGATGCGAAACGCGCGCGCCAGCGAGGCCAGGGTGTTGACCTCATCGTCAACAATCAGAATCTCAGCCTTGGGCGCGGCGCTCATCGCGCGGACTCCGCCTGCGAAACCGGTTCCGGCTGCCTGCGCGGCAGGCGGACCACGAAGCTGCTGCCGCGTCCCGCCGCGCTCTCCACCGCGATGGTGCCGTTGTGATCGCTGACCACCGACTGCGCGATGGCTAGCCCCAGGCCAGTGCCATGCTGCTTGGTGGTGTAGTAGGGAGTGAACAGCCGCGCGCTCTCCTCCGGAGTCATGCCAGTGCCGGTGTCGCGTATCTCGATCGTAACTTCCTCTTTCCCTGCGTGGGTTGTCATGGTGATGGTTCCTCCCTCGGGCATTGCGTCAACGGCATTGAGCAACAGGTTGCTGAGCACGCGGTAGAGCAATTCTTCGTCGGCTTCGATCTCTCCCGCCTTGTCGTCGAGCACGGTTTCCAGGCGCACCGGCTTGGTTGCCTGTTCCAGTTGCGCGGCATGCAGGTTGAGCACGCGGAGTATCAATGCGTTCACGTCCATGATCTGCACCTGCGGCCTGGGCATGCGCGAGAAATCGCTGAAGCGTCCGATGATCGTTTTCAGACGTGCCAGCTCCTCCAGCAGGGTCGTGGTGCTCTCGTCGAACACCTCGTCGAATTCCGCCTCCGGTAGGGCTCGGGCGCGCACCAGGTTTTCCACCGTGATCTGCAGCGGGAAAAGAGGATTTTTCAACTCGTGGGCCAGGCGGCGCGCCAACTCGCGCCAGGCGGCCACGCGCTCGGATTGCACCAGCTTGTCGCGTTGCGACGCCAGTTGGCTCGTCATGGAATTGAAGGTCTGCCCCAGCTCGCCGAACTCATCGTGGGAATGCAATTCGACGCGCGCGCTCCAGTTGCCTGCCGCAATCTGGCGCGAGGCGGCGGCAAGCTGTTCGACCGGACGGCTGAAACGCCCGGAGATCCAGAACGCCAGCAGAATCGAGAGCAGCAGCCCCGCTCCGGCTGTTGCCAGCGCCACGGCTTTGATCTGGCGCTCCAACTCGAGCAGCGGACGGCGCGAGGTTTCCACCAGCAGCACGGCGGAGACCGCACCCTGCTCGTCGCGCAGCGGAATTGCCTGCACGGTGACGCGGTCCAGCGGATCTGGCGAGGTTGCGATGGCCGCGCTGGATTCCTTGCCCGAGACAGCCTCGGCCAGCACAGGCCGCAGCCGGGCAATCGGCGGCGGCTCCTCGCCCATGATCGACGCCTGCTCCAGAGTTCCCGATCCGAGCTGCACCATCCAAACCCGCGCTCCCGCCGGCAGGGACAGCTCCTTGAGGAATGCCGCGTCCAGGCGCTTGCCGCCATACAGGTAGAGCACGCCGTCGGGAACGGCAAGGGTACGCGAGGCGACCAGGCCAAGCTCAGAGCCGTCGGCGATCTCCACCCGGTCCAGCGCCGGAGTGGCGCGCGCCGTGGTTGCCTGCGGAAGCTTGTAGGCAAAATGGGCCGGCCACTCCGCCGAGGAGAGTATGGTTCCGTCGCCGGTGACCAGGTCGAGGTAATCCAATTGTTGCGCCTGCGCCAAGGTGCGCGCCTGGCGTACGAAGGAGGACGTATCGCCGGAATGTGCGGCTTCAAAGGCGATTTGCTGCACCACCTCGCTGGCCGATAACCGCTCCAGAGCCTCGGCCACGCTGGCCTGGCGGGCCGCGAATTCCTCGCGGAACTGGGAGACGATGGCCACCGTGCGCTGGTGGTCCACCTGCTCAAAGGCAACCCGCGCGCGCACCGCTGTGAACCAGGCAACGGAGACCACCGCCGCCGTCACCATTATGGCCATCGCCACCAGCAGTCGCCCCCGGAAGCTCATGGCCGGGTCTCCACCCAGCTTTCAGCGGGGAGCGGTGAGAATGGCGAGGCGTTGGGCCAGTCATGCAGGCGCTCGCTGGCGGCCCAGGCGCGGTCCAGGTGCAGCAGTGGAATCGCCGTGTAGTTTGCCAACGCTCCGCGCTCGGCGCGGAAGACGCTCTCCAGGGTTGCATCTCCCAATTCCAGCGGCTCATGCAGTGCGCCCAGAACGGCCGTCAGGGCCGCCGCCGGATTCGCCGTCTG
>Ga0181520_10000734_pt1 | contig 70743 bp, 55 predicted proteins | sample PEATcosm2014_Bin_29_FD_132451 | JGI IMG/M metagenome (GOLD analysis project Ga0181520, IMG submission 132451) | Peatland microbial communities from MTU Mesocosm Facility, Houghton, MI, USA - PEATcosm2014_Bin02_30_metaG | ecosystem: Environmental > Terrestrial > Soil > Wetlands > Peat | place... | reverse complement strand
CCGCCGGGACCGCCGCCGGGACCGCCGCCGGGACCGCCGCCGGCGGCTTCGCCTCGGCTTGCGCGGTTTCGGCCGGCGGTTCTGGGGCAACTTGCGGTGTGTCGCTGACCGTCGCAGCCGGTGGCGGCAAGGGCGTTACCACGGCTGCTGCCACAACCGGCGACTCCATGACGCTTGCGGGCAGCGGCCCGCCGCCGGTTTCCGCCGGGAGCGCCTCGGATTCGATCAATCCGGTGATGATTTGTTCCAAGGCCGCAAGGTGATCGTCGATGTCGGTGTCGTTGGAACGTTCCACGTTATCGATCATCCAGCGGAGCCTGTCGGCCGCCTTGAGCAGCGTATCGACGATCGCCGAACTGGTTGCGAGTTCGCCGTTGCGCATCAGGTTCAGCACGTTCTCCAATTGGTGCGCTAGCTTGCCCAGGGTCGTAAAGCCCATGAACCCGGCAGCTCCCTTGATGGAATGCACCGCACGGAAGACCTCGTTTACCAAAGCCGTGTCGGCGTTTCCCGCGGCCTGCTCGATGTCAAGCAACTGGCCCTCAATCTGGGCTAGGTGCTCGCGCGACTCATTGACAAACTCCGCCACAAGTTCTTGATCGTCGAACATACGCAAATTCCCTAGTGCTCTTCACGGTTTTTTGGGAGCGAACTCGATTTCCTGACGGGGCCACGACCCCGTAGGAGGCAACCTGCTGGAATATAGGTCACAGTACGTGCCGAGGCGAAAAAAGTCTTTGCCACGCGCGCAATTTCGCGTTCTATACTTCCCTTGATGGAATGGATTTCGATTGTCGGTCAGGAAAGACCATTCGCCGGGAACTATTGAAAGGATGCGAACAAATGTGGCTTGAACTGAATTTGATCAAGAAGGGGCTGGTATCCATCGATCAAGCGCTCGAAGCGGTCGGGCGGCAGCAGGCGGGGCGCATACCCTTGGGCCGGCTGGCCATCCAGCAGCAGAAGATGTCGATGCCGCAAGTCTTTGCGGTGCTCAGGGAACAGGCCGACGACCTGCGGCCGTTCGGCCAGATTGCCATCGACTTGGGCTTCTTGACGAACGAGGATTTGCAGGAATTGCTGCTCCTGCAAACCAAACAGGAGCGACCGGTGACGGAGATCCTCGTCGAGATGCACTGCGTCAGCGGCGAAGATATCGAGGCAGAACGCCTTATGCTCCGCCAACAAATGACGAAGCGTTCGGAAATCTTCGACCGCGAAGAGAGCCTCTGCTAAGCACTGAGTCGCCGGATCTGTTCCAGGGCGCTGCGGGCTGCGCGGTCGAGGTTCTCTTCAGCGGGACCGCCGCGGAGTGGAGAACACATCTCGTAGGCGACGTAGCCCTGGAAACCGCCGTCTTTAAGTCCGGCGAAGAAGGCCGGCAGATCCACAAAGCCTTCGCCCAGGGGAACGGCGCGGATCATGTCGTCCTGGCGGCGGTAGTTGACTAGTCCCGGCAGGTAGGCGTAGCGCGGCAGGCGGACATAATCGGCCAGTGTCGTCTGCACCATCCGCGGGGCGAGGCGGCAGGCGCAGGCGCGGAGGTCTTCGCCATGCAGGGCCGGCGCCCAGGGGTCGAACATGGCGCGGCAGGAGGGGTGGTCCACGTCGTCGAGGAACTCGACGTAGGCATCCACGCCCACGCCCACGTCGTGATGATTCTGCACGCCCAGCAACACGCCGCAGTCGGCGGCAATTTGAGCACACTCGCGCACGGCCCGGACCGCAATATCCCAATCACGGCCGCCGCCATCAACCTCGGTGGCATAGCCCGTAAACACGCGCACGATCTTGGCGCCGAGCTTGTAGGCCAATTGGGCCAGGCTACGGACGTAGGCGACCTGCATTTCCACCGACGGCACCTCGGTGTCGCGGCCCAAAGTGAAGTTCGTGTAGCCGGCAATGGTGGCGATCTCCACGCCCGCGTGCCCGGCTGCCTGGCGGATTTCGCCGGCCGCCTTGTCGTCGATATCCAGCGGCGAGAGGTGCGGCCGTTTGCCCATCAACTCTACGGCCGGATAGCCCAACGTGGCGGCCTTTTTCAGGAACGACGGCAGATCCAGGCGGTGTTGGCCCCAAAAACCCGCGTAACTCACGGAAAACAAGGTGGGAATCATCCCCTCAATATACCATTCCAACTTGCACCGGCAAATACACTCAGAAGAATTGCGAAGTCTTTCGTAGCACGGAATTTATGTTGCAGATCTATTGCCGCTTGGAATTCGGAGACGGCGCGCGTAGAATGTGAGAGCGTTTAAAATCGGGCAAGAATAACTTCGCCATTTCATCGTACCCAAAGGAGCATGCCATGTGGAAAGTTGCCGGTAGTATCGCTATCGCCGGATTGTTCGTTATCAGTCAGGCCGCATCGGCTGAAGATCAGGCAGGCGACAAACCCGCCGCCAAGACCCCCGCCGCGCTGAATTTCAAGGTCCAGTCGCTGGATGGCAAAGAAGTCGATCTAGGGCAGTACCGGGGCAAGGTCGTGCTCATCGTGAACGTGGCCAGCAGGTGTGGCCTGACGCCGCAGTACAAGGCCCTCGAAGCGCTCTACCAGAAATACAACGGCCAGGGATTCGTGGTCCTGGGCTTCCCTTGTAACCAGTTCAACGACCAGGAACCGGGCACGGCTGCGGAAATCCGCCAGTTCTGTACGGCCAAATACAACGTGACCTTCCCGCTGATGGCCAAGGTCAAGGTCAACGGCGAAGGCGAGTGTGAACTCTACAAGCACCTGAAGGCCTTGGACGTGAAGCCCAAGGGACCGGGCGAAATCACCTGGAATTTCGAAAAGTTCATCATCGGCCGCAACGGCGAGGTCGTCGCCCGCTTCGCGCCCCGCACGACTCCCGACGCCCCCGAGGTCGTTTCCGCGGTCGAAAAGGAATTGGCCAAGAAGTAACCGGCTCTACCCCAAACCGTCGAGAAAACTGCCGAATTCGGGGTCGATTTCCTCGCTGTAACTGGGTTTCTGGGGCGGATTGGCAGGCGGTTCCTCAGACGCTCGCGGTGTCTGCGGGGCTGATGGCTTCTGCGAGGAAGGCGGCATTTCCGTTGGCGGCTCCTGCCGGGCCGATGGCTTGGCCTTCGCGGCCGAAATCGCTTCGGGCAACGCCCGCAAAGCCTTTCCCGCAGAATCGTCCAAAGCACCGAGCGGTCGCATCACCAGAGGGGGTCCGCCTGCCCAGGGAGATTCCTTGCGGTGACAGCCCGATTGCAAGGAAGAATCGACCTCCAGGGGTTCGTCCATGGCGCTGGCCAACGGCCGCGTGGGCTGGTTGTGAAATCCGGCCGAAGGCAGCCGCGGGCCTGCTTGAGCGATCGGGGCCGCAGGCAAGGGGGGAAAAACCGCCTCGGGATTGGCATCAGCCAACTCCATAAAGTTCGGCACCGCCATCTCACCCGAGTCGCTCAGATCGGCCGAACTGGGCGGCAACGCTGCATCGACATCGGATCGGCTACGGGCCTCGACGACATCGGCAGGCTCGTCCCTAAGTTCAGGCCTGGCAGTCACCGCCGCTTCATCCAAGTAACGAGGTGCGGGGACCGATTCCAACTTGCCGTTATACTCGTAGACCACGCGGAATGTCAGCGACCCGATGGTGAACTCGCCATTGGGCAGCAAGGGCGCCGATTTGATGTGGCGGCCGCCGACCATCGTGCCGTTGAGCGATGTCAAGTCGCGCACCATCAGCAGCCCATTGTCCGCGTAAATCTCGCAGTGGCGGCGGCTGATGAGGGGATGAGTCACCGTGATGTCCGCGCTGCGACTGCGCCCTAGGACGGCCGGCAATCGCAGGGGAACCCGCCGTTTGATCGTTTTGCCAAGGATGACAAGGAATTCGACGTTCATGGCCCGTGGCGCCCGCAATTCACGGAGAAGTTGCTTCCAGACCGGAGTCGAGTAGCCTCCACTACCGTGGCCGGAATCGGGTTGCGAACAACTTCGGAGCAAAGCCGGTAATCGATCGTACGGTACCATCATACTTCAATCCGCAGGCCCTGGCAATCACAACCCTTGCTTACGGTTGCCTCCGTCCTCTCAAAGCGGGTGGAACCGGATGCAAATCGATTGCCAGATAACCTGTTATGGGGGGTATTGACACGGCCAAAAAGTTGGATTTAATTGATCTAAACGCATAACTGCCCTTGAATATGGTTCAAGGGAACCTATAATCTCTCAATTGCTCCGGGCGGGTGTAGCTCAGTTGGTAGAGCACGACGTTGCCAACGTCGTTGTCGTGGGTTCGAATCCCATCACCCGCTCTTATTTTTTGCTAGGAGCCGATCCCCAGTCTTTTTAGCCAGCACGGCACCCCATCATGACAGATCAAAACGAGCGCGACGACGAAGAGGCATTGGAATCCAGCGAAGCCATCGCCGACCAGTCGCTGGAAATCGAAGACGAACAAGACGAGGAAAGACCCCGGCTGAACCTGGACGTCAAGATCGACGAGCGCAGCGCCTGTGAACGACACATCACGGTGGCCGTATCGCGCGAAGACGTCAATCGCTATCTGGACAAAGAGTATAGTGAGTTGATGCCGGCGGCCCACGTGCCGGGATTCCGGCCCGGCCATGCGCCGCGGAAACTTGTCGAGAACCGCTTTCGCAAAGACGTCGTGGGCCGGGTCAAGGGCGCCCTATTGATGGACAGCCTCTCGCAGATCCACGACGATTACGACCTTTCGGCGATTGGCGAACCGGAATTGGATCTGGAAACGGTGGAGGTGCCCGACGAAGGCCCCATGACCTTCGAGTTCGATCTGGAGGTGCGTCCGGAATTCGAGATGCCGCAGTGGAAGGGTCTGCAAATCGATAAGCCGGTGCGGGAGTTTACCGACGCTGACGTCGATCAGGCCCTGACGCGGATCTTGACCAACCGCGGCAGCCTGACGCCGGTGGACCGTGCGGCGGAAGCCGGCGATTACATCACTACGAACCTCACCTTCAAGTACGGCGATCAGGTTCTTTCCAGCGCCCCGGAGGAGGTCATCCGGCTTCGCCCCGTGCTCAGCTTCCGCGACGGCAAGATTGAAGGTTTCGACACAGCCATGACCGGCGTCCGCGCGGGCGAGACTCGCGAATTGACCACGCAGCTCAGCGACGACGCTCCCAACGCGGCGCTCCGCGGGCAGCAGGTTGTGGGAGTGTTCGAAGTGCTGGAAGTCAAGACGCTGCAGTTACCCGAGTTGACTCCGGAACTGCTGCAGGAACTGGGCGGCTTCGAGCTTGCGGCCGATCTCCGCGACACGATCAAGGACTCGCTCGGCCGCCGCCTGGACTACCAGCAGCGGCAGCGTGCCCGCGAGCAGATCACCGCCGCGTTGACTGTAGCCGCCAACTGGGAGTTGCCTCCTGACCTCTTACAGCGGCAGAGCCACCGCGAGTTGCAGCGGGCGGTCATGGAATTGCAGCGCAGCGGCTTCGGCGAGGACGAGATCCGCGCTCACGAAAACGTCTTGCGGCAGAATAGCCGCGCCGCGACGGCCCGGGCGCTGAAGGAGCACTTCATCCTGGAACGGATCGCCGAGGACCAGGAGATCGACGCCGACGAGCAGGATTACGAAACCGAAATCGCCGTGATCGCCCAGCAGACGAACGAGTCGCCCCGGCGGGTGCGGGCCCGACTGGAGAAACGCGGCGCGATGGACGTGTTGCGAAACCAGATCATCGAGCGGAAGGTCGTTGATTTGATCCTGGCCAACGCCACGTTCAAGGAAGTGCCTTACGAGATCGAGGAGAGCGACGTGGCGGCGCTGGAATTGACGGCGGCCGGTGGCGATCAGTCCGAAATTCCCGAGGCCAAGCCCGGCGGCGAACCCTTGGACGAGCAGCAAACAGGACGCGGAAACGTAAAGAACACAGAACTTAGATCTTAGAGCCTAGTTCGTAGGCCGGAACAAGCTTGCGCAGTTCCGGCAGGAGTCGTACATGACCGTGCCGGAACTGCGCAAGCTCGTTTCGGCCTACAGGCTAAGTTCCAAGTACTTTCCCCTATGAGCCCTCAAATGTCTTCTTATCGTGACTATCAGCGGCAGCGGCAGTTGACCTTGGGCGACCTGCTGCTGGAGAACCGTATCATCTTGCTCCAGGGCGAGATCCACGACGGCAACGCCAACGAACTGGTGATGAAGCTCCTGTACCTGCAGAGCGAGAACCGCCGCAAGGACATCCACTTCTACATTAACTCGCCCGGCGGCAGCGTCAGCGCCACGCTGGCCATTTACGATACCATGCAGATCCTCAGTTGCCCGGTGTCCACCTATTGCGTCGGCTTGGCCGCTAGCGGCGGCTCGGTGCTGCTGGCCGGCGGCACCAAGGGCAAGCGCTTCGCATTGCCCCACGCCAAGATCATGATGCACCAACCCTACGGGCAGGTGGGCGGGCAGGTCTCCGACATCGAGATCCAGGCCATGGAGATCCTCAAGACCCGCGACGTGCTCAACCAGATCCTGGCCACGCACAGCGGCCAACCCATCGAGCGGATCGCCAAGGATACCGACCGCGACTTCTACATGAACGCCGAAGAGGCCAAGGCTTACGGTGTCGTCGACGACATTCTCACCAAGCAGATCGTGGCCAAGGAAGACGAAGAGGAGTAACCCGTCATGCCGTTGATTCCTTACGTAGTCGAGAAGAGCGGCCGCGAAGAGCGGGCGATGGACATCTACAGCCGCCTGCTCCGCGACCGCATCGTGTTCCTCGGTGCCACGATCAACGACGAGGTGGCCAATAGCGTCCTCGCGCAGATGCTCTTCCTGCAGTCGGAAGACGCCAAGGCCGACATCCACCTGTACATCAACTCGCCCGGCGGCAGCGTCAGCGCCGGCCTGGCAATTTACGATACCATGCAGTTCATTACCTGCGACGTGGCCACCTACTGCGTCGGACAGTGCGCCTCGATGGGCGCCGTCCTGTTGTGTGCGGGTACGACCGGCAAGCGGCGGGCGTTGCCCAACGCGCGGATCATGATCCACCAGCCGCTGGCCGGCATGGAAGGCACCGCGGCGGAAATCCTGATCCACGCCAAGGAGTTCGCCAAGGTCAAGGAGCGGCTCAACCGCATCCTCATCAAGCACACCGGCCACCCCTTGGAAAAGATCGAAAAGGACACCGATCGCGACCGTTTCATGTCGGCCGAGGAGGCGATGGACTACGGCTTGATCGATCAGGTCATCGAACACATGGAAACGCCTAAGACGACTTGATGCATGGTTCGTGCCGATAAAGAAGAATACGAAGCACGAAATACGAAACAAATTCAAATGGCAAAACTTGAATGACCAAAACTGTTTTGAACCTTTGATATTCCCGATTTGAATTTGTTTCGGATTTCGAAATTCGGATTTCGGATTTTTGACTCGTGGGGGGGTGAAAACGCTGCGGCAAGAAGCCGCGGCGACGTACCCTTTGCGCGAGGGCCTTATGAAAACCTGGCAAATCTTCGTCCCCAGTCTTCTCGGGCTGGCCTTGGCAGGATGCCATAGCGATCCCGAACTCGCCTATCTGCGGAACGACAACTTCAAGAAGGAGCAGGAAATCTACCGGCTCCGAAATCGCGTCGAGGAGTTGCAGGAGGCAGTGGAATCCTCTGCGCCGGCCCGCCCCGGTGTGCTCCGTGCGGCACCCGCCGAGATGCCGCTGGAATCTGGCCCGCTGAATGGGCCGGCGATTACCCGCCCCGGCCCGGCCCTTGTGCCGGCGGAACGGGCCAATTCCGAGCCGGAAACGCCCATTCCCGGCCCACTTCAGATTTCCCCCGGCTTGGAAGCTCCGCCGGGTGAGGTGCCCGAGACGCTACGGGCTCCCGCGGGTAGTGGACGGTCGCCACAATCGCCTCGGCCGGCGGGGCCGTCTTCCAGCTCCTCGCAGTGGACTCCGCCCGATGGCCACTTATCGGCCGGCGCTTCGGCCTTGCGCGACAACGCCGCCGTGGCCCAGATCACGCTGCACCCCGCGCTTACGGGGGGGATCGGCACGAGCGGCCGGCATGGCGACGAGGGATTGCTGGTGGTTGTGGAGCCTCGCGACTTTGCGGGCAACATCGTCAACGCGTCCGGCAGTGTCAGCGTGGCTTTGCTCGACCCGGCGTTGACGGGCGAGCAGGCCCGCTTGGCCCGCTGGGATTTTACGGCTGCGGAGACACGGGGAATGGTTTGCGCGGGGCCGCAGCCGGGGATTCACCTGCGCTTGCCCTGGGTTTCCACGCCGGCCCACGACCGGCTGAAGGTATTTGTGCGCTACACAACCGGCGACGGGCGGAAGCTGCAAGCTGAGCGGCTGATTGGAGTTGCGTTGGCCGGGCCGCCGCTTGAGCGGCCCGAAGTCCGAGCGGACGCGGTTCCCGCCCAGTCGGCAACGCGTCCGCAGTGGTCTCCTCTGCGATAATCGCTTGCTTTTCTCGGAAATGTCCGATATTCTGAGTAGTGAGTGCGGGCCTGCGCATAAGGGCAGGGCGCCGGCTCGTCGAGGAAAAGAGGAGATTTTCGATGTTCTGTAGTCAAACTGGCCGTGGAGCCTGCAAGTCTAGCGGATTTACCCTGGTGGAACTGCTGGTGGTGATCGCGATCATCGGCATCTTGGTGGGCATGCTGCTGCCGGCCATTCAATCGGCGCGGGAGTCCGGCCGCAATTTGCAGTGCAAGAACAACCTGAAAAACTTGGGTGAGGCTATCCTGGCCCATGAAAGCACGCAGGAGTTTTTCCCCACTGGTGGCTGGGGCTGGTTCTGGGTGGGCGATCCGGACCGCGGTTACGGCAACCAACAACCGGGTGGCTGGATCTACAACATTCTCCCCCATACGGACATGCGGGCCTTGCACGACTTGGGGCGAAACGGCAATGTCACTGCGGCAACAATCAAGCAAGTGGTCAGCACTCCCTTTCCGCTGACCAATTGCCCCACGCGGCGGCGGCCGCTACTCTGGCCCATGGACTGGGGGTCGAACACGATCGCTTTAAATGCCGGCGGCGTTAGTGGTTCTGCGGGGTTTTTGGTGGCGAGAACCGACTATGTGGTCAATTGCGGCGACGTACAGGGCGCCGACCAGTGCGGCGCAGGTCCCAGCAGCGAGAGCACGTCGGCTCAGGCATCCTACTTCGGCTCGCTTCCCACGCGAATAGCCAACAACATGCAGTCGTACCACGGCATCAGCTTCGAACTGAGCACGATCCGCAAGGACGACGTCACGGACGGCCTCTCCCAGACCTTGCTCATCGGCGAAAAGTATCTCGCCTCTAGCTCTTACGGCACGGGCAACGTGGGGGCCGACAATGAGAACGAGTACGTCGGTTTCGACAACGATACCGGCCGTACCACCTACCGGGCGCCGTTCCAGGACCGCAACGGTCTCGATGATCCAGATGCTTTCGGCAGCGCGCACGCCACCGCCGCCAATTTCGTGTTGTGCGACGGCGCCGTGATCTCCATCAACTATTCAGTCGATCCGGAGACATTCCGCCGTCTTGGCACGCGCAGCGAAGGCCTGGGCGTCGACATGTCGCTGCTGCTCGGCACTTTCTGAGTGGCTAGCCGAAATATAACTTCCCCTTTTAATGCCGCCGGCCGGGTACCCTCTGGTACCCGGCCGGTGGCGTCAAAGGTCCGGAACAGAGAAGTTATTTCTGCCGAAATCCTAAGCCGCCGCGCGGCACAGATTGCGCAAACTTCTTCACTTACGCCGATTGAATCACGAGTAGTCATTAGATTGCTCGTGGAAATGGGATTCCAGTCGTCCCTCTCGCGGGGCCGATAAAAATCAGACGATGCGGTCGCTTTTCCCATGAAAAAATCGGGCCTAACGCATGTCGCCGGAAATGATTGAAATCGTCCTGTTGCTGACTTTCCTGGGGATTTGCTGCCTGGTGGGCGAAATCCTCGTGCAATGCCGGCGGGACCGCGCGGAGCAGGACCGTTTCGAGCTTTCCGCCTCGTGGAACGAAGGCCCCCACGGTGCCCAGAAAGACCGCCTGACCCGCGGCCAGCTACCAGCCCAGCAGTTCAACGGCGCGGGCGCCAAACATCGCCATGCCCACGGCGACTGAAGCCGCGGCCGCAATCAGCACGGCGGCGGCCGCGATATCCAGGGCATCGCGGACGTGCGGATTCTCCACGGCGGTGATCGCCCGGGCCAGCGCTTCCAGGGCGGTGTTGAACATCTCTGCCGCCAGCACGCCGGCAATGCACAGCAGCACGACGCACCATTGCATGGCATTCATCCGCAGCCCGGCGGCTGCCGCCAGCACCGTCCCGGCGACGGCAAGATGGACCAAGAAACTGCTGCTCCCCCGGACCCCTTGGCGAAACCCGCGGAAAGCGTCGGCAAACTTTTGCTTCCAAGGTCGTGACATGATTAAAAATGCTTAGAACTTAGATCTTAGTCGCCAACCGCTATAGTACTGAGTACTGCGTCCTAAGTCCTTATTCTACCCCTAGTTCCCCCGCCTGTCCCACATGGATGCCGGGCAGCTTGCTCACGGCACCGCTCTTGGGCACAAACCGCGGCTCGAACACCAGACTCGCGCCGGCCGTGTTCAGGGCAGGATTGTAGTTCACATTGAGGCCGATCAACAGCGATTCGCCCACGCGGACCAACTGGAACGAGGGGCCGAAGTTCTGCGGTTGCTTCAAGTCGATCGACATGCCGCCGGCCGTGATCCACTTGGGGCTCATCCAGTAGCTGTACGACATGGCCAGCACCTCGCTGCTGATCGGACCTTCGAGAATGCGGAAGCCTAGATAGAGCGCGCCGCGGGGCGGGCGGGTCAGGAACATGCCGGCGGTAACGATCTTCTGCCCCTCGCCGAAGAAGTCGAACATGCCGTCGGAGAGCACCGTCAGACGATCGCCCACGTGCCAGATGAAATTGTAGTCCGTCAGGCCAATGGCCGTGCCGTAGTTGTCGCGGCTGGCGTCGGGGAAGAGCGTGACGTCGGTGTCCAGTTCGATCCAATCGGTGATGTGCTGGCAGTCGTCGGGTCCGCGCTTCGTCTGCCAGCGCTGGTGCAGGCCGAGGCGGACCTCGTCCAGGTCGCCGGCAATTTCCATGCTCGGCGCGGTAACCCAGCCCTCCATGTCGCTGCGGAAAGCATAGTACCGCTCGTCGAATTTCGTCGGCGGCCCTTGCGTGTTGGGCGGAAGAACGGCCGGGAATCCGAACGTATTGACGACAAAGCGGCGGCGGAAATCCTCGATCTGGTTGTCGTCCAGCGGGTCGTAAAGCGGAAATTGCGTGAAACTCTGCGTTGACTGGGCGTGCAGGTACTCCGCCTGGAACTCGACCTTGTGGGCCAGTCCGTGGACGTTCCACAGCGCGCTTTCCACGTCGGAATCGACGGCCCACATGGGCAAAGTGGCGCGGATGCCGGCCTGGTAGTAGGCCTGCGTCAAGGGTTGGCCCTGCAGATCTTCGCCCCAGTAGCCCAGTTCGCCTAGCAGATAGGGGGCGACCTTTACCGGCCCCAGTTCCAGGGGCAGATCGACCTCGTCGCGGGAAACGTACCGGCCGCCGGAGAAGTTCTGCCCTTCCCAGGGCAGGTGGCTCACCGCTTCGTCGCCCGCCGCGGCGCTGGGCAGTGTGGCCGTCTTGAACTCGGCATAGCCCAGGCTCGTGTGCTCGAACCAGGTCAGCCAGCCCTCCGATTGGCCCAGCAGGTAATGGTCGAAGCGCGGCAGCCATTGCGTCTCGGTGACAAAGTTGTCCAAGCGCGCCTCGGCCATGAGGCTCATGGAAATGTCTTCGCGGCGGAACTTCAGCTCGAGGTCGGTGGTGGGGTCCTTGTCCTGGTCCCACTGCGGCTTGAAATACTCTTGCAGGAAATTGCGGTCGCTGATCAAGCCGAACTCGGCCGTGAAGGTCAGGCCCTCGCCCAGGTCCTGGCGATGCTGGTCGATGATTTTATAGCGATAGTCGACGTCAGGCTCGGGCGAGACAGTGGCGCGGCCCAAGCCCAGGTTGTCGGTGCCGTGGTCGGAAATGCCCCAGAAATTAAGGCTCCCCTTGACCGGTCCGCCAATGCCCAGAAAATCGCCGCGGTCATAGGTATAGGCCGTGCCTTCGGCCAGGCCGCGCTTGCTCAGGTAGTCCAGGCTCAAGATCCAATCGGTTCCCTTGGGCGGGGTCTTGATGCCGAACAACTGGTAACCGGACCAGTCGGTCCAAACCTGCGTGCCGAAGACGCCGTCCTCCTTGATCTCCAGGCTGCGGATGTAGTAGGTGGGATTGTCGAGGTCCGTGGCAAAGGTCGGCCAATAGAAGATGGGTACCTCTTCCAGGTACAGGAAGTTGTTCTGTGCCGAAAGCAGGTCCTGGCGGAGCGGCTTGTTGGTCAGTGGGTCGATCTGCTCCGCCCCGGTCACCGGATCGAGAACGGGGTGCGATTCGAACGTGGCGTCGCTGGAACGCAGGCTATAGCCGGGGATTCCCAGTTGACTGGTGGTGAACAAGGCGTTCTGGGCGACGAAACGGTCCGGCCCGGTCTGCTGCAGGACGTCGGCCCGCAGGCGGACCTTGCCTTCGTAGCCCGGCGCGGAAGTGAGCATGTCGGCCCCCAGGATCTTGCCCACATGGTTGCGCACGTCGTAATACATGTAGTTGGCGTGGATCTGTTTGTCGCCCTCGAGGAAGACGATGTTGCCCTCCATGTAGACTTCCAGCGGCCGGCCCTGGTCCTGCGAGAGCGGCGTGTTGACGTCGGGCTGTTGCGAGTCGATGGTCCAGACGACCATGCGATCGGCCGACAGGTTGAGCGTCAGCGGTCCGCCGCCCAGGCCGGCGACGGCGCCCTTGGGGGGCGTCAGGCCCTCGATGATCATGTTCACGCCTTGGCTGAGGACGGCCACCGCCTCGTGCGTTTGCGGATTCTGCTGCCACTGGCCTTGCATGGGCACGTCGCTCCGCGCATAGATGCGGACCCGCCGCGTGCCCGGCGGAACTACCGGGGCCGGCGAGGTCCCCGACGCTGGACCGGGCGCGGCCAGCTCGGTCGCCGCGGCGAACTGCACCTGGTCTGTCCGCGCCTGCCGCAAGGAGTCGGCAAACTCCGGATTGCGCGCGTTCATGCCGCGTTGATAAATTTCCGGCAGCGGGTCGGGCTTGCCGGCCACCACGCCCGTGCTCACGCGCACCTCGAAAATCGTTGCGAAGCGGCCCAGCCATTGGTTGTCCTGAATCTTCACCGGTTCGTGTTCGACGACCAAGTGGGCATCGACATTGCCTTCCAAGTAGGCGATTACTTTCGAGCGCTGGTGCGAGCCGGGCGGGGCGTGTTCGATCCAGAAGACCGCTTCCCGGCAGGTTGCCCCATCGCGGCCTTGGGCCAGGGTGCAGTTGCCGCGCAGCAGCCATATCTCGTACGGCCCCTCTTGCCATCGATTGGCCGCCTGGCCCGAGATGACGATCGGCTCGATGTTGTCGCTCTCCGGCAGGCCGATCCCGGCAAGCAGCGTTGTCGGCAACATAAGCAACACGGCCATCGCCGCGGCCACCATGCTCCCCGCGCGGAAAATCCACCTATCGCTGCGCGTAGCGCGACCGCAGTCGTCGCGCAGTAATGCGGCGGGGTTGGTCGGCGCCGATCTAGTGCCCAGTCGTTTCAGCAGACTAGCGTCCTTGCTTGCCTGGCCAAACGGTGAATATAGCGAACTGCAAAGAGAAGAGTCGTAAGCTGTTGTGAAAAGCCAACTACGGCGGGTAGGATTATAGAAATCGGCTACCGCGGGAGCAAGACGGGTTCACCGGCCGTGGAAATTTTATGTGGGCTTGGCCACCATCACCCCCCCTCTGCCATTGGATGTTCAGTGAGAATCTGAATCGAAATCCTCAGGCTGCAGGCCATTTTTACCACGCGTTGCGGAAAAATGAGTAAGCTAGGCATGGTCGGCGAGGGATCCTCGCTTGCACGTCAGTGGAGCGCGTTCTGGGAATCGCTGTTGGGGCGCGTTATATTACCGCGATAAGCGAGCCTTAGGGCATAGTCGAAGACCTTTTCTATTGCAAGGAGTTACCGCCATGTTCCGTCCCCTTCTCGGTGTGGGAGTTCTGATTCTGGCCACAAGCTTGAGCGAGGGCCGCCTTCAGGCCGACGACAGCCCCGCCCCGCGGCCCAAATCAGCCCAGGCCTGGACCCTCGACGAGGCCAAGGGCCGCTTGCAGTTCGACCCGGACGATGCCTATCTGCAATATGTCGCTCTGCAACTTGCCGCCAACGAGAACAAGGCCCGTGAAGTGGGCCAGGAGATCGTACAACTCACCTGGCGGGGCTGGCGGGCACAAAACCCCGACCGCCGCGTCGACCTGTTCGACGTATTCTCCGGCGCCACGGCGGTGCAGGAGAGCCTGCAACTCGATACGATGCGCGGCCAGGCGGCCGCCTGGATCGGCCAATCCAACGACCCGGCCCGCAATACGGTCCTCGTCAGCGGCCTGCACGGCCCGGACGTCAAAAGCCACCCCTGGGGCAAGATGCTCGCCGCACAGGAGATTAGCGGCAAGAAGGCCCAGGTCTCGCCCTTGTCGCTTTGCGTGCCGGACGACCAGTACTATATCGAGTTCCGCACGCTCGCCAAGCTCTTGGACGTTGTCGAGGCGGGCGATCTCTGGGGCGACCATATCTTCAGCCAGGCCGTCCAATCGGCCCAGACCCAGAAGGTCAGCGAGCGGCTGAAAACGCAACTCGCCATGCAGACCGACCCGCTCATACGGCCGTTCTACGACATGGTGGTCAAGGAAGTGGCCGTCACCGGCAGCGATCTCTATCTGCGAGAAGGCAGCGACGTGACAATGCTCTTCGAGATCAAGCAACCCGAGGTCTTCCGCCTGCGAATGGACGGCTTCCTGGAGACGGCCTTGAAATCGCACCCCGACGCCGTCCGCTCGACCGGCAAGATCCTGGGTGTGGACTACGTGCAAGTGGCGACGCCCGACCGGGCGGTTTCCGCTTTTTCAGCCTACCCGCGGACCGATCTGCACGTGCGGAGCAATTCGAAAGCCGCGCTCCAGCGCGTGCTGGCGGCGATCGACGGTAAGCGGGACGTGGCGCGGCTGGGCGAGACGACTGAGTTCAAGTACATCCGCACGCTCATGGTCCGCGGCGACGAGCGCGAGGATGGCTTCCTCTACCTGTCCGACCCGTTCATTCGCCGCCTGGTGGGGCCGGAGTTGAAGCTCACCGAGCGCCGCCGCATGCTCTGCTACAACCACCTGCGAATGATCGGCCACGCGGCCATGCTCTACCGCACACAGTACGGCAAGCCGGCCGCCTCGCTGGCCGAATTGGCCGACGGCGGCTGCTTGCCGAGCTATATCGAAAACGATATGAGCGGGAACCCGGGCCTGATCCCGCCGGTCGCGGTGCCCGTGGAACCATCGTCTCCGCAGCCTGCGCGACGGGCAACGAAGCCCAAGGAACCCCAGCGACAGGCCGGCCGCTTCGGCGAGGACATCTTCTTCTGTCCCTGCGGCGGCAAGTATAAGCTTTCGGACGACGGCACGACGGGTGTCTGCTCCTGCCACGGCCACGCCCGGCAGATGGTTCCCTGTATGGAAATCCCCTTGGATCGCGTGACGCCGCCGGAGGGCAAAGAGTACGAGCAGTTCGTCCAGCAGTACAGCCTCTACTGGCGGCGCTACTTCGACCCCATCGCCGTGCGCTTCCAGGCGACGCCCAAGAAGTACCGTGTGGAGACAATCATCCTGCCGTTGATCGATAACACGATCTATTCCGGGCTGGCAGCCACGCTGGGAGGCGAGCCCGAGCCGTTGGACGCCCTGCCCGTACCCAAGCGCAATATCCTCAGCCTCGTGTTGCGACTCGACAAGGAGAAGCTCCTCGACGAACAGCATCCCCTGGGCCCTTTCCTCCGCGACTTCAACGGGGTGGCGATCAAGCAGCAGCCCGACGCCGCCACTGTCAAGGATTTCTTCACCAAGGGCATCGGTAACCAGATGGGGCTGCACATCTACGACGCCTCGCCGTTGTTCGATTTCAACACCCTGGGTTTCATGGGCACGATGATGGGCTCGTTCGGCGGCAATGCCCGTTTCGGCAACGAGATGCTCATGGGCAGTTTCCTCCTGTCCTCACTCAATTCGCCCGTGTACCTCGCCCTGCCCGTCAAGGATGCCAAGCTGGTCGATAAGTTCCTCGACGAGTTGGACGCCTCGCTGGCGGTCATGGCACGGCGGCCGGAACGCGGCTTCATCGATCTGGGCTACGACTTCTACAAGGTCCCGCTGCGGGGCACCGATAAGCGAATCCGCTGCTTCGGCATCGGCCTGGAGAACATCCTCAAGTGGCGGATGTTCGTGGCCCGGCTGGACGACGGGCTATACATCGCCAGCAAGCAGTTCATCCTAGAAGACCTGGCGGCGATGAAGAAAGGGCAGCCGGGCGGCGGGCCCGTGGCGCATGGCATGGTGCGCGTGCGGCCCGATCACTGGAAGGAGGTGCTGCCCGAGTTCCAGCTTGGCTGGGAAGAGAACGCACGGATGGCCTGCCTGAAGAACTTGGGGCCGCTCAGCGCGGTTGCCCGGGCGGCCGCCGCGGCGAGCGACGGCCCGGCGAAAGCGGCGGACGTGTGCCGTCAGGCCGACGCGCTGCACGCCGTCCACTTCTTCTGCCCCGATGGTGGCCAGTACGTCGTCTCGGCCGACGGCAAGGAGGTGACGTGCAGCGTTCACGGCGATGCACTGGCGCCGAAGCAACTGCTAGCCCCGGCCCCGCAAAGTCCCACCGGGCGGTTGATGAAGGAGTTTGGCGGCGCGACTGCCGAGTTGACTTTCCTCGAGGACGGCCTGCACGCGGTGATCACGATCGACCGCAAGTAGCCACGCACGCGCTAGCCGTAGGGTGGGACCAGCGAGCTTGCGAGCGCAGGCCCACCAATCACCATAATTGGTGGGCCTGCGCTCGCAAGCTCGCTGGTCCCACCCTACAACTCAATCTACGCGAACAACTCGATGTTGCTCACCAGTTTCAGGTCGCAACCGGCTAGGGCGGCGATGGCCGCGTCGGCGTTCTCAAAACGGAAGACGAGCATCGCCTTGTCGTCGCGCCGCTCGGAGAAAGCGTACATATACTCGACGTTGATGCCCGATTGCTCGATTGCCCGCAGCACTTCGGCCAGCCCGCCGGGATGATCGGGCACCTCGATAGCCAAGACCTCGCTCACCTTGACGACGAAGCCCGCCCGCTCTAGGACTTCCTTGGCCTGCTGCCAATCGTGTACGATCAGCCGGAGGATGCCGAACTGGCGCGTGTCGGCCAGGCTCAGCGTGATGATATTGATGCCGGCCTGGGCCAGGGTCTCGCAGGGCGCCCGCAGCCGGCCCGGCTTGTTCTCCAAAAATACGGAAACTTGATGGATTTTCATTTTCTGGCTCCCTTCTCGTAGCGCAGACTTCAGTCCGTCCAGGCGGACTAAAGTCCACCCTACGTCTTTATAGGTTGCGTTGGTCGATCACGCGGCGGAGCTTGCCTTCGCTCCGCGGCAAGGAACGGGGCTCGGCCAAGGTCACGCCGACGTGCAGGCCAGTGATGCGCTCGATCTGCTTGGCGAACGTGGCCTGCAGCTTCTCCATGGCCCCGATGCTGTCGCTGAGGAGCTGCGCGTTGACCTCGATCTGCACCTCCATCTGGTCCAGCCCTTTGGACCGCGTGAGCAGGATCTGGTAGTGCGGCAAGGCGCCTTCCACCTCCAGCAGGGCCGTCTCGACCTGCGAAGGGAAGACGTTGCAACCGCGGATGATGAACATGTCGTCAGTGCGGTGCGAGATGCGGCGGATGCGGCGGATCGTCCGCCCACAAGGACACGGCTCGCGCAAGAGCGACGTCACGTCGCGGGTGCGGAACCGCAGCAGGGGCATGGCCTGCTTGCTGAGCGTGGTAAGGACCAGTTCGCCCGTCTCGCCGTCGGCGAGCGGCTGGCCGCTGACGGGGTCGATGATCTCGGGATAGAAATGGTCTTCGAAGATGTGAATGCCGTTCTGACATTGGCACTCGGCCCCCACGCCGGGTCCGATGATCTCGGTCAGGCCATAGATGTCATAGGCCTTGATGCCGGCGGCCTGTTCGATGTGTTGCCGCATGGCGTCGGTCCAAGGCTCGGCACCGAAAATGCCGGCCCGCAGGGGAAGCTCGCGCAGGTCCACACCCATTTCGGCCGCGCGGTCGACAATGTGCAGGAAATAGCTGGGCGTGCAACTGATGGCCGAGACGCCGAAATCCTTGAGGATCATGATCTGCCGGTCGGTGTTGCCACCGGAGGTCGGGATCACGGTCGCTCCCAAGCGCTCGCCGCCGTAATGCAGTCCCAGACCGCCGGTGAACAGCCCGTAGCCATAAGAGTTCTGCAGGATGTCGCCTGCGTGCAGGCCGAAAGAGGCCAGCGACCGCTGGATAACTTCGGCCCAGATATCGAGATCGTGACGGTTGTAGGCCACCACGATCGGCTTGCCGGTCGTGCCGCTGGAGGCGTGCAGGCGGACGATCTCGTCCATGGGGCTGGCAAACAGGCCGAAGGGATAGGTGTCGCGCAGGTCGGTCTTGACCGTACACGGCAGGCGGACGATGTCGTCGATGCTCTCGATGCATTCCGGCCGCAGTCCGGCCTGGTCGAGCCGCGTGCGGTAAAGTTCTGTGCGCTCGTACACGCGGCGCACGACCTCGCGAAGCCTTTGCGATTGCAGTTCGCGAAGTTGCGGCAGGGGAACGAAATCAGGGCTGCTGGCAGGGTGAAAACGTGAAGTCATGGTCTTGTTGCATTTCGTGCTTCGGATTTCCTACCATTATGCCATCTCGCGTCCGATATCGAAAGCCTGGAGATTGTCGGCGTGTAGATTTTCACGAAGATTGTTGCGAATGGCCGCCTGCCAGAAGCGCGGTTCGATGGCCAGCCCGCGGCTCAAGACCCCGAGCAAGGCCACGTTGATACTGCGGCGATTGGGCAACTGGTCAACGGCGATCCGGTCCGGGGTCAACAACGTTCCGTCAGGCCGCAGCACGTCGCGATGCGATTCCACCTGATCTTCGGCCAGCACGACGAGGAAATCGGCCTCGCCGGCCGTGACCATGGGGCTGTAGACCCGCGGGCCGAAGCGCACGTCGCTGCGGACCGATCCGCCCCGCTGGCTCATGCCGTGGACATCGGCCTTCTTCACATCCCAGCCCGCGGCGAAGGCGGCCTCCGTGAGGATGTCCGAGGCCGTGAGCACGCCCTGCCCGCCCAACCCGGCGACCACGATATTGATAACTCGGTCGGACTTCAGTCCGTCAGGAGTATTTTCAGTTTCTGGTCGGTCATCGCAATGCTGCTGTTTTCGATTCATGGGCCTTCTTTGAACTGGAATCAAATCACTCAATTTCGGCATGGTTCAATTTGCGGGCCGTTTGGGTAACACTGTAGAGAACGCCGGGGCACCGGCGCAGCGGGTCGATGGCGTTCCGTGGCCCCGGAACGCCACGGAGGGCGTTCTCTACAGAATTTCCGCCGGCGGAAGTGTTACCGTGATTTGAACCATGCCACACTTTCCCGGTTTGCTGACCACTACAGTATACTCCATGCGGGCGTCTTTTGGGTCGGTGCCTGCTGGCCGATTGCAATAGGCCGGACAGCGAAGCAGGTTGACGGCTACTGCTCGTCATCGCCACGGCGCTTCTGGCTGTCGACGATGAGCACCGTGATGCGGTCGTCGCGGGAAACGCAGGGCGACCAAGGATTGTCCAATTCCGTGCTGAAATACGTGGGCCGAAGCGGCTTGTCGAGCCGGAAACGGGCCGGCGCGCGGGAGTAGGTCGTTTCGCCGGGGATCGGATACGAGCCGTTGCAGACGAAACTCTTGCTGTCGCCGGCCCATTGCGCCCGATAGTGGCCCAGGCCGATCTTCTTTTGCTGCTTCGTGTCGAGATCGAAGATCCAGATCTCGCCCGGCTTGCCCTGCTCTTGCACGCAGTAAGCGATCGTCTTGCCGTCGGGCGACCAGCTCGGCCAGTTGCCGTCGCAAAGCTTCGCCGCGCCGCTGCCGTCGGCGTCGGCTGTCCAGATCTGCGATCCCGGATGAACGCCCGTGTTCTCCGTCCGCGAGCCCTCGGCGGCGAAAACAATCCGCTTGCCGTCGGGTGACCAGTCGGCAAAGCGGCCTTCGCGAATCAGCTTCTCCTTGCCAGTGGCGATCTCGAACTCGTACATCTGGTGCTGCTGCGAAAAGTTCCCCACAACGTCGCGACAGATCAGGAGCCGCTTGCCGTCGGGCGACCAGCGAGGCGTGCCACCATCGCTAAGCTTTCGCAGGCCGTTGCCATCGACACCGAGCAGCCACGTTTCTCTTTCCGGGTTATCGCCGATGGTCAGACCGTCAAATGCGACCCACTTGCTATCGGGCGAAATACTCGCTGAGCCGAGGTCCCAATGGCCCGGCATGTTCACGAAGACTTCGCTGCCCGTGGCCGTCCGCACATAGACCATGCGGTTGTAGATCTGGTTCGACAACCGCCGGGGGGGCTCCGCGGTTCGACTGCACGACGGCGCGATGAGGGCCGTCAGCAATGCCAGGAAGCACAATACTGCGTATTTCCATCGAGCGCTCATGAACGGAAGCTCCTTATTGGGCTAGCACCTGCGAAATACCAAATCAACTTGGTACTCACGGTGTGGGATTGGGCTTTTCTACGTCTTTTTCGCCGCGCGGTTTCTCGGCTTCGAGCCGGATCCCCCGCGCGAGCAGTTCGGCCGCCGCCAGCGTGCGATGGAATTCGGCGATGTATTCCGTCTCCTCCAGGCAACGCTTCCAGCAGCCGACGGCAAGCTCGGGTTTGCCGTGCAGGTCAAGATAGCAACCCAAGAGGTAGGAAAAGGCCGTGGTCGACTTGCCTTCCGCGCGCGATTTATCGTTGTCCTCGAAGGGCTGCGGGGGATTCAACCGCTCGGCGGCGGCAACGTCGATCTCGCCTTTGCCCCCTTTGGCCAGATCGTCGACGATCAGCCCGGCCAGGGCGGCGAGATTCGCATAGCTCTGCCGGGTAGACTTCGAGTAGTACTGCGCGGCCTTTTGCCTGACGCGAGCGAGGATCCGGTCGCGGGTGGCATTGTCGTGCGCCTGATCACTCAAGACGGCTACGTGCAGTTCATACAGCGGATTGCCGTCGCGGGCGAAATTCTCCAAAACGAGTCCCGCTTTGGCCGCGTCTTTCTCCAGCAAGTAGTAGACCAGGGCCTCTCGGCCGGCCAGGGTCTTTGTGGGGCCGATGACCTTGGCGAACGCCCGGCGAGCCGAGGCCAGATCGCCATGGCCGGTGCGGCGGCAGAAACTGTACCAGCATGCGACCGAGGTCGGGTAACGCTCGCCGATGGCCTTGTAGATCGTCTCTGTGGCCGTCCACTCCTGCGCCGCCTCCTCGCACTCGGCCAGAACCATCAGCCCCCATGCCGCGTAGGATTCTGCTGCTTCCTTGGCGTGGGGCAGGGCCTTCTCCCATTGTTTGTCACGCATGTAAAAGCGGGCGATGCTGTTTTGAACCGTCGCATGCCAGAGACCAAAATCGGGACACTTCAGAGAATCCTCCAGCGTCGCCACCCACAAGTCCCACTTCCCTTGCAGCCCATACACCTTGGCCAGTTCCTTGAAGGCGTTTACGTCGCCGCTGGCCGTCACCAACTTGAGCCACTTCTCGGCTTGTTCCCAGCGCGTAGCGGCTATGGCGCGGGCGGCGAAGGCCATGGCCATGGCAGGATATTCAGCCGCCGTCTTCTCCCACTCCCGAAAATGCGACTGGTAGTCGTCGCCGCAGAACTCGACGCCCAGCGCCGGGCCGACTGGCGAGAAAGGACTGCCGCGCAAGAGCACGGCGCTCCACCAGGCGTGGTCCGTCGCCAAGCCGTTGCTCTCCCACGCATAATAATCGCGCGGCGTGAGGTCCTGCGGGCTTGCGCCCGCCAGGCTCAACCTCACCGCAGTGGCGCGGTTCCTCGTAGCAGCGGCAAGGAACTGGCGGTAGGGATGCGCTTCGACCAACGGCGCGGCGGCCTCGGCAAAGTCGTCGCTCGGCACTCCCAGTTGGTAAGCCAGGAAGTGCATTCGTCGCCAAACGTGTACGAACGACAAGTTGCTGACCATGCGCCCCAGGCAAACCCAGGTAGGCTCGCCGGGGTCCGTGGCCACGGCAGGCGACGTGGCGTCCGCCGCCTGGGGCGCGACGCTCCGGTCGCTCTCCAGCAGCGCGCGGATCAACTTCGCCCGCAAGGCAAACTCTTTGACCGGAATCTCATCTTCGGCGTCGGAATCTTCCCCTGCTGCCTGGGCAATTTTGGCCACCGCGGACGGCAGGCCGGCCGTGGCCAGGATCCGCGGATAGAGCGTCTTGCCCACAATCACCAAGGGGACGCTGGTTGCCGCGTGGCCGACACTTACGCCGCCATGCGTGCCAAGGGCTTCCAAGGCGGGGTAGCAGTCCGGAAGCTTCTGGAGCGTCTCCAAGGCCGCGTTGAGGATCGTGGCCGCATGACCGGAATGCTGGATGCTATCGAACCACAGCAGCCGTGCGAGGTCTTTTTCGGGACCTTCCGCGGCGGCCGCTTCGAGCCGCGCGTGGGCGAAACGACAATAGGCGTCGAGCAAATCGACCCAGGGCGGCCGCGGGCCGCCCTCTTGCGCAGCCTGCCACTGCGTTGCGGCCGTTTGCAGGTCGTCCAACGCCGGCTGGTGCAGCCCCGCCAGTGCCAAAGCGTAGGCCCGATGCCATAGCGCCCACCATGGCTGTTTGTCGCGGGCGACCATTCGCTGGGCATAGACCAGCGCCCGGGCGTTGAATGCCTTGGGCGCGGCCTGCCAGTGGAATTCGGTGAGCAGGCCAAGGTTCGCGTAACCGCGCACCAAGGCCCCCAGCCGCGGCGGCGATTCACCGTCGACTCGCATCAACTCGTGCAGTGCACGGACTGCGGAGAACTGGGAAACGAAGTCCAGTTTGTCCAGGGACTTCTCGACCGTCGGGGGAACGTCCGCCGAGTCCTTCAACGCGTGGGGCTTGCCCTGAAAGCCGGCCTGCCGGACGGTCTCGACGAACGCGCCGCGGGAGAGCTCCTCCAGTTCGGTCAGCACCGCCCGGTAGTCGATCGACGTGAAGGACCTGTCTCTTGGCATTTTCTCGGAGGCCGTGGCCACCCGCAGTTCCTTGTCGAGCACCGTCTTGCGCGGGGACGCGAGCCCCCTTCGCACGACCAAGCGGGAATGGCTCCCGAACTCTGCGGTGACTGCAAAGGGAGCATTCTCGCCACCGCCGGGCATCTCGTCGCCCAGCGACATGTCGCGGGTCCGCAAACCAAGTTGATCGCGGGCGGCGACGAGAAACGCCTGCCGCGCGAGCTCCTCCAACAGGCGCCCACGAACCTCGTCCTCGTTGAGGGGAAGAGTCGACGGGGACGAGCTTCTCAGGTAGACCACGGGCACGGCCGTGGAGTTTTCGTCACTGAAAGCGAAGCAGATGCCTGCCCAGAGGGCGCAGGCGGCCAACGCGAGCGAAAGTCTCTTGGGATTCATGGGGTCACCGTTCAAGGAAACGTAGCCGTTCAACCCCCAAGCACACGATGGAGAATCGAGTCGAATGGTACGAGTGCGATTTTACCTTACCCCCGCGGAAATGTAAAACGCCCCTCACAAGAAATCCGGAAAATTGCAAAGTCCTTCGTAGCACGGAATTTATTCCGTGGCCTCGCCCTTCTTAGGGCAAAACGGAATGAATTCCGTGCTACGGACGACTGTCCTGCAGTTAACAGCTCAGCGATGCCTCAATTCCTCCCGGATCTGCTCCAGCAGCTTCCGCGATCCGTGCTGGTCGCACCAAGCTTCCACATAGGGCCAGTCGATCGCATCGCCCTGGACGGCGATTACACTTTCAATGTCGATGCGGTGCTTGGGCCGGTTTTGCAACAGCAGCCAGCGCAGCTTTGTCACGAGAACGTCTTCCCGCGACAGAATCCATACATCGCGCCCAAAAATCGAGAACTTCTGCCGTCGCGCAAATCGCTCTTGATCGTGGGGATCGTCGGAGTGCCAAAACAACTCGACGGTGAAAGCCGTTTCGCGGTCATAGAACAAGACCTTTCGAGAGCCCGTCACCGATTCGAATTGGATTTGAGGGTCGCACTCAAGCTCCGGTCCAAGTGATTTGATCAACTCCGCCAACTGGCCCGGTCCAATCTGTACGACGATATCCGCGTCTTTCGTCGCCCGCGCGATGCCGTACACGTTCGTGGCGAAAGAGCCAACGATAACATAGGAGATTCCAACGGACCCTAGACCCTCCAGGACGCGGCGAAGTACTTGCTCGGCTTTCATCGAACCGCGCCCAAATTCTCGGCAATTTCCATTCGTTTGCGAAGAACCGCAAGCACCTCGGAATCATCCGCGCTGGGCAGATCGTGCCGAATACCCGCGATCCGAAGTTCGTGTACAAGGTCGATCATATCCAGCGTGCCGCGAAAGCGCTGTTCCGGCGTCATCCGCCGCGACCGCTCGACTTCTTCCCAAAAATCGACATCCATTTCGGCTTCTCCAATCGACGACCAAGTCGCCTTACCCGACATCTAGAGCCCGCTCTTGATATTATAACCCCAGCACGTCGTTCATCCCATACAAGGCTCAAGCAGAGGGAAGATGCTCCAAGTCGTCGCTGTGTCTTGCTTCCGGCGGCGGTCTTCAGTCGTGAGGTCCATATTCATAAAGATACCGGACTTGGCCTGCAACCCTATTCTTCACTTCCTGTCCGTGTCCACGGACTGAAGTCCGTGCTACGAAGGTGAGGCGGAACACTGTTCATATTGCCGGATCTTGCCGGCGGCCAAGAGGCACGTCCGCCGCGTGATGATCACGCTCAGGGCGTCGCGACGGAGGCTTTCTACCAGGAGTTGCTCGAAGGCCTCCGGCGCGGCCACGGGATCGATCACGACGACGTTCGGAATGCCCAGCGATCGACATAGGTCCTCGAAGACGATCTTGCCGGTGGCGGCGTGGTCGAGCGTGCGGCCCGTGCCGGGATGCTCCTGCAGGCCGGTCATGGCCGTCGTGCTGTTGTCGAGGATCAAGACCACGTGGCCGCCCCGCGGCGGATTGTAGACCATCTCCACGAGACCGGGGATGCCGCTGTGAACGAAGGTGCTATCGCCGATGACGCTGACGACCCTGCGGGCCTGTTCAGCGGGTAGGGCATGGCGTAACCCCAGGCCCATGCCGATGCTGGCGCCCATGCAGACCAGCGAGTCCATCGCCTCCCAGGGCGGCAGCGCGCCCAGTGAATAACAGCCGATGTCGCCGGCCACAATGCAATCGAGTTTCTTGAGCACGCCGAAAACGGTACGGTGCGGACAGCCCTGGCACAAGGTCGGCGGCTTGCCGGGCACAGCGGCCGGCTCAACCGAAGTGTCGCTGGCAATGATCCGCCGCACGCGGGCCACATTCAGCTCCCCAAAACGATACATCTCGGGCTTGCCTTCTACCGCGATGCCGGCAGCACGGAGTTGTTCGACGAGATACGGGTCGCCTTCCTCGATAACCAGGCAGCGCTCGACGCCGGCGGCAAACCGGCGGATCCTCTCCAGCGGCAGCGGGTAGGTGAGGCCCAATTTCAGCACCGAGGTCTCCGGCACGGCCTCGCGAACGTGCATGTAAGTCACGCCCGAGGTGACAATGCCCAACTGGTTTTGACCGGCGATCAACTCGCTGGGACCGTGCTCTTCGTTCCACTGGGCCAGTTCGGCCAGCTTCTGCCGCAGGCGGCGATGGGCAGGCCGAGCGTTGCCGGGGATCATCACGCGTCCGCGAATGTCGCGATCGAAATGCGGTGCGGCGATGTCGGGCGACTGCGGCTGCGGACAGACCACGGTCTTCGAGTGACAAACGCGGGTCGTGGTCCGCAAGATGAACGGCAAGTGCCAACGGGCGGACAATTCCAACGCCAGCAGCGTGAAATCGTACGACTCCTGGGCGTCGGCCGGTTCCAGCATGGGAACGGCCGCGGCCACGGCAAAGCGGCGGTTGTCCTGTTCGTTCTGGCTGGACGCCATGCCCGGATCGTCGGCCGAGACCACCAGCAGCGGCCCGCTAGTGCCCGTATAGGCCGCAGTAAAGAGGGGATCGGCAGCCACGTTCAGCCCGACGTGCTTCATCGTCACCAGCGCGGCCGCACTGGCCATGGCCACACCCAGCCCGACTTCCAGAGCCACCTTTTCGTTGGGCGCCCACTGGGCGCGGCCGCCGTGGGCGGAGAAGTGTTCGAGGATCTCTGTCGACGGCGTGCCGGGGTAACCCGTGCCCAACACAACACCGTAATCCCGAGCGGCCAGGGCGACCGCCTCATTCCCGCTCAACAACAACCGTTTCGTAGCCGTAGCCAAAATTCGCGCACTCCACTGTCCCCGGCAAGATAATACCTCACGTAGAATGAGCTTTAGCCCGTCACTGACGGACTAAAATCCATCCTACATGTGATCTGTATCCATGCCGGGGTAATAGCCCGGCAACATGACTGCGGGGAAAAACTTCAGGTTAGCACACTTTAGCCGAAGTTTCTAGGCTTGCCCTTGCCTTGTGAACAATCACTTTACCTTGGTCTGCTTCTCGACCCAGGTCTCGTTCTTCAAATAGTGGTTCGCCCTGAGGATCACTTCGGGATCCTTGCTCAGCGCGAGCACTCGATTGAGGGCCTTGTCGAACTCGTTCTTGTTCGGCTGCCGCAGGTCCTTGTGGTGGGCCAACTCGACCACCGATTTGCAAGCCAATTGCGCAAACTGAGGTTGGTCCATGTAGGGGGCCACGAAACGCAGGGTCTCCAGCGAGCGGATCGCCGGGGCACGCTTCAGAACCATCGCCTTTTGCTCGTTGCTTTGGGCCAATTCCATGGCCTGCTTGAGCATTGCTAGCCGTGCCGCGTCCGAGCGTTTGTCGGGCAGCGGGGCGATACGGATCAGCGCGTCGACGAGCACCGTCCGCACGCCCGCAGCGTCCAACTTTCGCGGGGATTCGTCGTTCTTCCGGGAGTCGTCCATCGCCCGCACCAACTCGACCAATCGCGGCGCCACGCTGCCGTCGGGCCAATTGCACAACGCCACCAGCGCAACCCAATGGCGGAGGGTATCGCCACTAGTCAGCGCGGCATCGACGACCTTCCGCGCCGAGGGACCACCGATGCGGCCCAACGCGGGGAGCAGTTTTGTCGTGTCGCTCTCGCTCATGCCGGCCATAACTTTCAACAGCGTCACACCCGGATCGCGGTCCTTGGGATCTCGCCGGGCGATCAAGGCCAGCGACCGCTCGGCCTCTTCGCGGGCCACGGCGTCCTTGGCGTCGAGGATCTCGCGGGCTAATCGGGCGGTCAGTTCGGGGCCGGCCAATTGCCCTAGCGCCTCCATAGCTGCCACGCGGACCTTGGCGTCGCTGTCCTTGGAAACCTCGAACAGCTTGGGCACGCTATCAACGGCGTGCCGGACAACGAGCAACTGCAGCAACCGGACGCGTTGGGCCGGAACGGCCGTCTTCAACTCATCGCACAAGGCCGCGTTGACGTCTGCGCCGTGCAGATGCGTGATGGCGGCAACAGCATCTTTCTGGCTGTCGGCCGCGGCCAGCAGTTTGACCAGCCGTGGCACATCGCCTTTGTCGCCCAGCGCGCCCAGGGCACGGATCGCCGCGCCGCGGACTTCGGCATGAGAGTCGCCGAGCAAATCGAGCACGGCCGGCCGGGCTGCCGCATCGCCCCGTTCGGCGAGCGCCCCAAGCAGGCCCACCTGCGCCTCGGGGGCCAGTTTGGGCAATAGCGCCGCAAAACGAAGTGTCGCCGGGGCCCCTTTCACCTCGTCGCGGACCTGTTCCAATCCGACGGCCCGAACGTCCTTGTCTTTGTCGCAGACAAGATCGCTCACCGACTTTACCAGGTCGTCGTCCGCACGGGACGGGGAAGCAATCTGCAGTCCAAAGACGAGGGGAAGAACAAGCAGAGTCGTTGCAACGAGAGAAATGCGGTTCATATTCATGGCAGCGGCAATTTGAATCAATAGAGCGGATAAACGACTGGGTACTGAGTACTCAGTACTCAGTACCCAGCCACGTTGTTAACAATGTCGCGGACGACTGCTTAATCTTACTTCCCACTGGCCAGCAACAGCCCACGTGTGGCAGCCAAGCGAATACTCTTCACCGGGCAGGCAATCAGCGACTTGTAGACGGCCTGGGCTGCGGCCTTGTCGCCGGTGGCCAGCAATGCTTCGCCGGCAGCCAAACGGGCGTCGGCCGCCCGCATCTTGGCGGCCTCGGAGGCCGGCTTGGCCTCTTGCAGGGCCTTGGCCGACTCGGCCGTGCCGATGTCGCCCAGGGCCGTAGCCGCCGCCAGCGCGATCGAGACATCGCTGTCACCCACCAAGGCAGCCAAAGGGGCAACGGCCTCGCTGTCGCGGCGATTGCCCAAAGAGCCGGCCACGCCCGCCTTCTCGGCGCCGCTGGTCTTGCCCAGACCCTCGCGGAGGGCCTTGCCGGCTTCTGCTGCGGGAATCCGCTCCAGGGCATAGCGGGCCAGGTGCGAGAACTTCTTGTCCGGCAGCAAGGCGGCCAACGCCGGCACCGATGCGGCCGTGCCGATGACTGTCAGCTTGCGGCAGACGTAATCCTTGGCCGCATAGGGGACCTCGGCGCAGAGCACCGCCAGCAGGCGGGTCTCCAGGTCCTTGCACAAGGCCTCGTCGCCGTGGCAGGCCGGCACCGCGTCTTCAATCGCGCCAAGCTGTTCGCGGACCTTGTTGTCGCTTCCGCCGTAATCGAAGGTCTTGAGGGTCGCAAAGGCCTTGTCCAGCGCGGCCTTATCCACCGGCTGCGCCTCCGCCAGGGCAGCGCCCAGGACGGTAGCGGCGGTCGCCGCCACAGATCGTGTAATGGTCTGATATTGCATCTTTTATATCTTTCTTTCGCTTGAGTCTTGTTGGAATTAGAGGGTCCACGGTTCGCGGCGGGCGCGATCGACCAGGCGGTTGGCTTCGGCGTCGCCGGGGAACTCGTGCTTGACGGAGTCCCATTTCAGCGAACGCTTCAACTGATAGGCGATGATTCCCAGGTGCGCCACGGCGATGGTGTGCGTGGCCAGTTCGATATCACGGAAGGGCTTCTGGCGGGTCTTGACGCATTCGATGAAGTCGCCGTAGATGCCGCCGTTGCCCTTATAGCCCGGCACTGCCTTGGGCGCCCGCTTTTCGCCGGGCGTGCCCACGACTTGCAGGTTGCCCATGCCCGGATGGCGGTGATACAGGAGGATGCCGTTGGGATAACGGAAGGTCAGGTACTCCCGCTCCTCTTTATTGTAGATGACTTTATTGTAGATGACTTCCTCAGGCTCCAACTCGCGGCAGTCGATGGCGAAGATCGCGCCGCCGAAGTGGTGCGCGCCCCAGTCGGTCATGCCGCCGCCGGAATAATCGCTGTAGGAACGCCAGCTTCCACCGTTAGTGCCGAAGTTGCCGTCGCACCGCGCGTGGTTGTAGGGCGCCCAGGGGGCCGGGCCGAGCCACATGTCCCAGTCCATGCCCTTGGGAACCGTCTCGGCGGGCAGGTAGCAGGCCTTCGAGATCGGGCCGACATCGACGTTGATCGACTTGATGGGGCCGATCTCGCCGCTCCAACACTGGTTGACCACGACCTTGTAGTCCTCCCACACACGCTGGCTGCCGCCGGAAACGACGCGGCCGTAGCGGCGGGCCGCGGCAACCATCAAGGGGCCCTCGCGGAGGGTCCGCGTCTCGGGCTTCTGGCAATAAATGTCCTTGCCGTGGCGGCAGGCCTCGATCACCACGATGGCGTGCCAATGGTCGGGTGTGCCGCAGTGTACGGCGTCGATATCCGTACGAGCCAGCAGATCGCGGAAGTCGTTGTAGGCCTTGCAATCTTCATTGCCGTAATGACCGTTCACGTCATTGCGTTTGCCGTTGCGGACGTTTTCGCGGACGTCGCAAACGGCGACGTACTGCACGTCGCCGCGGCCAAGGTAGGCCCCTAGGTCGCCGCCGCCTTGATTTCCTAGACCGATACCGCCCATGACGATTCGTCCGCTAGGTGCGGGACGGCCGTCGGCGCCGAGGGCCGAGCCGGGTATCAGGTAGGGGCAGGCCGCCGCAGTCGCGGCCGCTGCCTTGAGAAAGTCTCGCCGATTGGCACGTTGTTTCATAGCTGTGCATTTCCTTTCTTGAAGCACGGCAGAATGCGCCCGCTAAGCACGATGCACATAACGGGCGAATACAACCAGGTTTGCCGAAGGTGGGCCGAATGTCCAATGGTGGGCAACGCCACGCAAGCGGCGTCATAACGGCATTCGGATAAGTTACAAGATAGATGGAGACGAGGGAAATGTCAACTTTTGCCGACTGGATAAAATCCGCAAATCGCCGGAACCTGGAAATAAACTATCGCAAGGGGGGCCTCACCGCAGCAGTTCCGCCACGCCGACCGCCAGCAATCCCAGGCTGACGACCGCATTGACCTGGAAAAACGCCCGATTTATGCGGCTTAAATCGTCGGGCCGCACGATCCAATGCTCGTAAACCAGCAGCAGCCCAATCACGGCCACGCCTGTCAGATATATGGTCCCGAACGGCGGATAAATCCAGGGCATAATGGCCAGCAGCGCGAGCATGACAAAATGGCACGCGGCCGCCAGACGCAAGCTGGCGGCAACGCCCAATCGGGCCGGAACGCTGTGCAACCGCATGGCCACGTCGAAGGCGTAGTCCTGGCAGGCATAGATCATGTCGAAACCGGCCACCCACAGCGCCACCGCCGTGCTCAGCACCAACGGCGGCCAGGCGATCTCCGCCCGCAGCACAACCCACGCCGCCGACGGCGCCAGGGCCAGGGCAACCCCCAGCCAAACGTGTGCCAGCAGCGTAAATCGCTTGGCATAGCTATAGCCGAAGAGGAAGAGCAACACCGGAACTGACGCGGCCAGCGGGATCCAGTTCGGCAGAAAGAGCAGCGTCGCCAGTATGAACCCCAGGGAACAGAGTATCGTGAAATTCCGCACGCCGCCCACGCTCAACACGCCGGTGGGCAGGTGCCGCATCTTCGTGCGCGGGTTCAATGCGTCGAGTTGCCGATCCGCCAGGCGGTTGAAGGCCATTGCCGCGCTGCGGGCGGCGACCATGCAGACCAGGATGCCGAGCAGGTCGAGCCAGCGGAACGGCACGGGCGGCTTGTTGCGCGCGTTCAGGCCCCAAGCCATCGCCGCCGCCAGCAGCGCAAACGGCAGCGCGAAGAGCGTGTGGCTGAAGCGGATCATCTCCAGGATGTGGCAGAACTGGCGGAACATTTGTGGGTCGTGGCAAACGTGGTTAATTGGGGGGCGAGTCCTATTCGCCGCGCAAGATTGCGTCAATAGATTCGCTTCCACCTTTTGAAAGCGCGAACGTCTTGGGCCGAGAGCGCAAACCATTCGCCCTCTTTGCGCTTGTCGGCAAACCGCGTGTGCCAATAGTTCTCGATACCGGCTGGATCATCGGTCTTAATGTAATGGATCGGTTCTAGCTTCTCAGGAAGTTGGATTCCGATCTCACCTTCGCGCCGCAGTGGGTTGATCGTCCGGCCGATCTTATACTCGCGACGAGAACCGTGCTTCAGTAAGTAGACATAGCCAAACACGGGTAGTGCGTGGCCGATCTTCTCGTCGTCCAGCGACCCGTCCGCGGGCAAGAATTGACACCAAAGTGCGGCCACATCCTCATTTCCCGGGTTGGCTTCGCACCAAGCAATGAGGCGGGATGCACGCTCCGGTTTCGAGCCAAGACGCCGAAACACCTTCTCGGAAGGGAATGCGGAATCGGCCCTTGCCGCAAGCAGGAGGTCGCCTTGGGTGGGGACGCGACCAAGCCGGCGAGTTAGCTGGGCGATCTGATGGAAGAGAAAGCCATCATCGTAGGCCTCGTTCATCCGATTTGGCTCAAGCCCTGCTTCCCGAACAGCATCGCCCCAGCGAGTCCAGAACCGTCCGTACCAATCGTAGTACCCGATCCCAGTCTCCTCCTCGAAACGCCTCCATCCGAGCGCCGCGTCTCCGTTGGCCTTTGCCGTACGCCGAATTTCGTCAATGATATGTTGCTTGTCCATCTGTACGACCGGTTTCACGGGTACTTCTTTCGCATCGCGGCGAAGACATCTTCCGCTGGAACGCTGCCGACGGTTCCATTCTCCATATCCTGCAATCTTCGCCCCAGCTCCGCCTCCGAGACCGACTGCACGTCACCGCCATCCTCTTCGCCCAGGGAACAGATCAAGTAGTCGGCCAACTCAGCCCGGTCTTCGGCCGAAAGTTGCAGGAGTTCGTTCTTTAGTTCATCAACCCTTCGAGTCATGGCTACCGCCTACAACGGAAGGTACTCAATTCGGTTCAGCAAGTCCTCGGGATTACCGGCTTTAGCGATAATCTCCAGGTCGGCAATCGTTTGGCCGACCGTCATCTTCAATTGATGAACGTAAATGACGCCAGCAAACGGGCGACCGGTCTCCTGCCACTTGTCGGCAATCGCGAGGAAATCATCATCATTCGTAAATACCACGCGACCAAGCTGCATCGCGCGTTCCAACACATCCGCATCGTCAGACTCCGCATAACCGTCCTCGAACGCAACCAGCACGTCGACGCCGCGCTGCCGAAGCCCCAACGCAATTGCTGCGTGGACATTATGGTCAAGATAAAGGGTAACGCTCACGGGAGCAACCCCTGAGCTTTCAGCTTCAAACGGATTGGCGATGGCCCCTGCCTGAGGTCTGCCGCGGCCTTGATGGCCTCCACTTTCCGCATTCGCCGCGCGATGTCTTCATCCATTTCGGCCTGATGATCATAGTAATACGCCAATGCGCTATAAATCGCTCCAACGGCAAGATGCGGCAACTCGCGGTGAATCTCCCGAGCGTCCGAACCGTGGGCAAGATGATCCAAGACAATCTCAACCACCTTTGTGCGGGTTCCCGTGATAACTGGCACGCCTTGGGGGTCGAGCGAAATGTGTGCGTAGTCGACAGTAGCCATTGGTTCTCCTTAGTTCTTAAATCGGGCGGTCCACCGTTGCATCCATGAGGATCTCGGCCCTTGAATTATATCAAGAATGGCAACCCGTTCACTCCGAACTTCCCCAGCGATGGATCAGCGAATTGTGGATTCCCAACTGGTCGAGAATCCGCGCGACGACGAAATCGATCAAGTCGCCGATCGTCTTCACGCCATGATAGAAACCGGGCATGGCCGGCAGAATCACGGCGCCATACTCCGCGGCCCGCTTCAAATTTTCCAGCACGGTTTGCGAAAGCGGTGTCTCCCGCGGCACGAGGATCAGCTTCCGCCGCTCCTTGAAATGGACTTCCGCCGCGCGGTGAATCAGGTTGGCGCTGGTGCCGTGGACGATCGCACTGAGCGTGCCGCTGGAACACGGACAAATCACCATCCCGTCCGTCAGGAACGATCCACTGGCAATCGCGCCCATGTAGTCGCGGTAATGGTAGTAAATCAACCTGCCTTCCTCACCCGTGCCCACGGCCAGAACATTGCTCTCGTCGCTGGAAATGCCCGACATCGTCCGCAGAATCTGTAACTTGCGATCCTTGGGCTTGGAGCCGATGTCCAACATCAGCATTGAAGGATGGAAGTTCTCCAGGTCGACCGCGAGATCCAACTCCTGCTTGAAGACCGTCTGCGCGGCCGGGCTGATGACTAGGTGAATGTCGCAGCCGGCGGCGTAAAGAACCTCCAAGAGCCGTGTGGCATAGACCATTCCGCTGGCTCCGGTAATGGCGACGACGATGTTCCGCTTCATGATGAACGGTTCCTGCTATTTTTCACTTCTTGCCCACGTAGAGCGTGGCAATCCCCAACGTAAAGCGAAAGTACTCCACTCGCGCCAAGCCGGCAGCCCGCATCCGCGCGGCAAGCTCCTCGCCCTGCGGGAACTGACTGACGCTGGCTGGAAGATAATTATAGGCCAACTGATGATTCTTCGCCAATAGCTGTCCGATACGCGGCAGCACGCGGTGGAAATACCAGCCGTAGAGCGGCCCCAGCGGCCAGAGCGTCGGCGTGGAGAATTCCAGCACGGCCACGCTTCCGCCGGGTCGGCAAACGCGGGCCATTTCCCGCAGCCCGCCGTCCGTGTCGCTAACGTTCCGCAGCCCGAAAGCAACACAAACGATCTGAAAGAAATCGTCCGCAAAGGGCAGTTGCAGCGTGTCGGCTTCCAGCCAGGAAATGTGTTTTTCCGCACCGGCCCGGCGGCTCTTCTTTTCGGCCAAATCGAGCATGGGACGGCAGAAATCAGTGCCGACAATCTGTGCCGTGCGGCCGCTCGCCTTCCAATAGGCCAGGGCGAGGTCGCCGGTACCCGTGCAGACGTCCAGGATCGGCCCGTCGTCCGGCCAAGGCGGCACCCGGCGGACGGTCCTTCGTCGCCAGGATAGATCGATGCCCAACGAGAGCACGTGGTTCAGCAGATCGTACCGCCCGGCGATCTCGCCGAACATCTCTTGCACGCGTGCGGAGGATTTATCGAGATGCATGGTTGCTTAACGATCTGCTTCCGGTCCCAACCCGTACTCGTTCCAGCGTTGACTGACGAGCTTTTCCATTTCGGCATCCGTGGATGCGTTGCGGGGCCCCGACACGCCCCCCTCGGCAGCAGATTTCCGCGTAGCGTCGATGGCCATCCGGCGTCCTAACTCGCCAGCAGTTGAGGTCGAGTCTAGGGGATCCGCCGGGGCGGAGTGCAGCCAGACATCACGCACAGGATGCGCTTCGTGGGCAATGACCGCCCAGACCTGTGCCGCATCGCAGACATCCACGTCCGCATCGACGATCACCAGCAGCTTGGCAAAGCAGAACGGCCGCATGCCCCAGGCCACGGTCGCGACCTGGTGGGCCTGGCCCGCATAGGTCTTGCGAATGGCAAGCACAACCAGGTACCGGGCAGCGCCGGACAACGGCAGATCGAAATCCACCAATTCGGAAATCCGCAACTGCAAAAGCGGCAGGAAGATCCGCGACATGATGCGGTTGCGCAGACAGACCTCATGGCAATCCGGCCCGGCAATCGCCGCCGGAAAAATGCGGTTGGCCCGATGTGTCACGGCAGTCACGTGGATGGTATAGCCCGCCTGATCGGCAATGATGCGACCGCTGGTCGAAAATCGCGGTGCAGTGCGGGTCTCGCCATCCGCGGGATCGATATGGCCCTCGATGACGATGTCCGCTTCGGCCGGCGCGAGCAGATCGACGCTGCGGCAGGCCACGGCATCCAGAGACTTCTCACGCAACATTCCGGCCAGGCCCAGCGGATCGACCGCCGCCGGCATGGGAGCCGCAGCGGCCAAATCAACGGCCGGATCGCCGCCGATCACAACGGCGATGGGCATCTGCGCCTGTCGGCTGGCATATTCCTGGAAAAGGGGCATCGCGACGGCAATATCCGACCAGGCAGCGGTCAGGCGATCGCGGCCGGAAATCTGCAGATCGCCCGGCAGAAAGAGCTGCGCGTGCGAGTCGGGCTCAGCGGAAAGGATCGTGGCGGCAGGAATCGCGGGCGTCTTGACCTCCACACCGGATTGCGGGCAGGGAAGCTCTTCGAGATCGACGTCGCCACCCAGACGGACAATCTGCTGGCAAGCGCCGGACTTGACCCGATTGGCGGAAAAACTCGCCGCCGCACCGTTTCGGGCACCAAGGCGCAACCTTTCCAGCCAGCCCTCGCTGCCGCTGGAATTCAGCCCGCGATCCACCCGGCCGGTCGCTTCTTCGATCGTCTCGACACCCAAGGCCCGGCAGACGCGCAACTCGGTACCCAGGAGATTAGTGAGCAAGGGGATATCGTGCCCCTTGATGCAACGGAACAGCAGCGCCGGGCCGGCCCGCCGGGCGACACGGCGGGTGATTTCGGCGACTTCCAGACGAGGATCGACCTCGGCATTGACCGGGGCCAATTCCCCGGCCCGCCCCAGTTCTTCCAGGAAATCGGCCAATGTGCGATGCGGCATAGAGATAATTGTAACCTCTGTCGGATCTCACGCCAACCGGAGCGCGTCATCCGCTGTACAGACTCGCTTGGATTGCTCGAAATCTCTGTGTAGACTTATAGACTTACCCTTGTGGAGATTTCCGTCATGCCCGGAACGCTAAACGTCTATGTCCTGCCGAAACTGGTCGAGCCCAAGGAACTGGCGGGCGGGACCGCCGTCATTATCGACGTGCTCCGCTCGACGACCACGATCGTGCATGCCTTGGCCGCCGGCGCGCGGGAAGTGATTCCCTGCGCCGAGGTCGAGGAAGCCCGGCAGATGGCCGCCCAGTGGCCGTCGGACGAGGTACTGCTCGGGGGCGAGCGGGGCGGGTTGGCGGTGCCGGGATTCGATTTGGGCAACTCGCCGGACGACTATACGGCCGATCGCCTCGACGGCAAAACGCTGATTATCACGACGACCAATGGGACCCGCGCGATGGCCCACGCCCGAACGGCCGCGCAGATCTTCCTGGGGGCCTTCGTGAATATTTCGGCGCTGTGCGAGAAGCTCCAAGGGGACATGGCCATCCACATTCTCTGCTCGGGCACCGACGGCCAGTACAGCGAGGACGACATCCTCCTGGCCGGCATGCTGGTCGATCGCTTGCAGCGCCGCGACGGCCAGCGCTATATGCTCAACGCGCAGGCGATTACGGCCCAGGAGACGTGGCTGCACGCGTTTCCTCTGCCGCTGGTCCTGGGTGCCGAGACGCTCGAACCGGAGCGACTGGCCAAGGCCCTCCGCAACAGCCCCGGCGGCCGGAATCTGGTCGAGTTGGGACTCGACGAAGACATCTTGACCGCTGCGCGGATCGATCGCTTCGCCATCGTGCCCGAGTTGGACCCGGCAACGTTTCGGATTCACGGAGAGTAGGTCCTGCTTGCCAAGCAGAACTATTACGTTCGGACTTGATCGCAAGGTTGCCATTTGCAAGCAACGCCGCGCATTATCAAGGCTGCGATCACAACCTGAGCTATGGGTCGCGAGAGAAACTTCAAGTCTTTCGGCGAACCATCACACAATAGTCCCTTCCGGCAGAACGGACCTACTACGGCTCGATCAGGTAGGCTTGGCCGTCGAGGTTGAGGACCACGGCCTCGTCCATGGCCAAGTATTGTGACATGGTACGTCCGAAGCGGTTGGCCAGGTCGAAATAATCCTTGCTGAACTGTTTGACCTTGCGGGCGTTCTGCTGCTGCGTGGGCGTTACCTGGGAATCAACCCACTGGTTCTGGCGGCGGTAGAAGGTGCGATTGCCGATATTGCGGACCGACTCCTGGGCCTGCTCGGCCTCTTTTTGGATCTCGCCGCCGTAGGACAATTCACCGGCCGCCTTGGCCGCTTCGGCCATCGGCGCCGATGATGCCGCGCTTAGCGCGGCGGCACCAGCCGCGGGCTGCCCTTGACCGCCATACCCGCCCATGCCGTTGCTTCCCGGTCTGCGGGCCGCCGGCGCTGCCTGCGCGAAGCGGTTGAAACCATTGGAGGCATCCTTTTTTTCAGCCGATCGCATATTTCCAGAGTAGTCGTTGGCGGACTGGAAGTTGTAAGCGTTCTGGAAATCGCCCTTCATCGCCCGCTGGGCGGTGCCTGCCGCGCCGCCGGTTTGGGCCAGCGATTCCAACCGCCGGTTGGCGCGGTCGAAATTCGTGGTAACGTCGTGGATGTTGGTCGTCTCGTCGGCCATGAACGACGTGTAGGGCGTGAGGATGCCGTGCCGCGTGGCCAGTTCCACCAGTTCCTTCACCAGTTCGTTGTTCTTGCCGTTGAGGTCCATCTGGTCCAGAATCTCGCCCACGCGGCGGACGGCCCAGAGCTTCTCGATGAAGGCCAGCGATTCGTCGCCGCTTTGCTGGACGAAATTCGCGGGGAAGTCGAACTTCTCCTGCTTATCGCCGATCTTGCCGGTCACGATCACCTTGGCCGTGCCCGCCTTCTTGTAACGCCCCACGATCACCAACTGATCGCCGGCAAACAAATCGCCCGCCTCGTGCGGATAAACGCGGCTGACGGGCGAGCCTTCTTCCGTCTTCACGGTGTCGAAGTCGTAGCGGATCTGCATGCCCGTCAATACGGGCGACTCGATGCGGTTGTACAGTCGGGCGACGTGCTCCTCGATGTTCTCGTCGGGCCGCACGTACTCGCTCTGCCCGAAATTCTCGCGTACGACTTTATCCAGGAAGCGGGCGTTCAAATCGTAGCCCACGCCAAAACAGAAGATGCGAGCGTGGACCTTGTTGAAGCCTTTCGAGTTGGCCACGATGCGCATTTCGTTGGTCTCGCCCACGGTCGGCAGGCCGTCGGTGAGGAAGACCACGTAGCTCGGCCGGCCGGCGTCGGTAAGCTGGCCTAGCGAGACGCGCAGGGCCTCGTTGATGTTCGTGCTGCCGCCGGCATAAAGCCCCTCGGCAAAGCCCAGGGCCTCGCGGCGGGTCTTGTCGTTGTAGCGTTGCAGTTCCGGCCGGAAGGATTCGATTTCGCTGTCGAAGGCGATGATGTTGAACAAGTCGCCCTCGCGGAGGTTGTTCAACACGTGCTTGAGGGCCGCCCGCACCTGCTCGATCTTCTGCCCGCTCATACTGCCGGAGCGGTCCATGACCAAGAGGACCGTCTTCTTGGGCCGCTCGCTCGTGGCCTTGATCTCCGGGCTGGCCAGCAAGAGGAAATAGCCGTCCTGGTTCTTGTCGGGCCGGTACGTCAGCACGCGCGTGCTCACTTTGCCGCGGCCGATGTCGTAGAGCAGGCGGAAATCGGAGGTGGGAACCTGGTCCTTGGCCGTGTAGCTGACCACCGCGTGACGGTCGTCGGGCCGCTTGATGTCCACGGAATGCGTCGGGCTGTAGACATTCTTGATGTCTTCCTGGCTTTCCACGGAGACGCGGAAACTGATCTTCTCCACCGGAGTCGAGGTATACTTGGCCGTGCTCAGGGGGAAGAGGAAATCGGTCATCCCTTCCTGTTTGCGGCAAAGCTGCACGTAGCGGAGCGAAACGGTTCGCTTGGCCCCCGGCGGCACGGGGAACACGCTCGTCTTGAACATGCCGGTGCCCACCCACTCCAGCAGGGCCGGGTCGCGGTTCTTCCGCACGATTTCTTCATAGGCCCGGCGGGCGTCGTCGGCATTGAGCAACTTGGCGGGCATTTCCTTGCCGTCGACCAGCAACGTCATGCGATCGATGGCCCCGTCGTAAGGCAGGGGAAAAATGAAGGCAACTTCCATTTGCCGGCTGCCGGTATTCACGAACGACTGGGAAACCTGCACCTTGGCCACCTGATCAACCACGCGGGCGTCGACTTCCAAGGCGTCGATCCTGTAGGTGACCGGCGGTGGTTCTGGGGCGGGAACGGGATGCGGATAGGGCCGGGGCGGCCAAATGATGATCGGCCGGGGCAGGCGGATATGTTCCGTCGGATCGACGACCACCAATAATCCTTGCGCCCGCGCAAACAGGGGAAACAGGAACACAACAACGGCAATCCATCGGCTCAATCTGGCGACCATGGCACATCTCCTTGTTTTGTAGAAGGGAATCTATCCCGCTCTTGATAGACATTGTACACCTCTTGGACGCTGCTGCACGCCCAAGAGTTCCCGCAAAATGTACTGTTGGCGGGCGGGATGGGTTTCTTGGGTATCTTTAGTCCGCCAGCGTCAAAACGGCATGAGTCAGAAAAAAACGCTTCCAGCGGCATTTCTCCAGGCTCGGCTGCCGAGCCCCCCGTTTCAGGTCAGGAAGTGATATAGCCACATCAAATGGGCCTTTTGGAGTTTTGAAGGTGATTTTCCACTTCCACGGGTTTATTCGGTTTCCGCTAAAGGTAGTTGCTTGCACGGCAGAAACTGCGTGAAAACGAACCCTACAGTGGCGATACGCATACCGCCCCCGAAACCGTCACGATGATGAACAATGGGAGGCCGGCAAGGAGATTCCCGATGGATTGGACGGCGACCTCCTGAAAGACCCCGGCTCGAAAACAATCTACGTCCGGATCAAGCTGCGTGAAGACCGCCACGGATTTTCGCAGTTCCTAGTGCCCCATATCGGCGAGCAGGCTGAGAAATAGGCTACCGCCGGCGGGGCTGCGCCGAAGCAAAGGCTCGACCCGAACCTGCAGCCCGCCGCGGTTTCATCGTTCAACTTTTCACCACGCCCGACCGCAGCGTGTACGCGAGCCGTCTATCGCGCGCGTGCGGCTCCACGTCCGGGCCGATGGCGGGCCAGGAGTGATCGCCGAAGAACGCCGGCTTGACCTTCAGGTCGAGCGAGATCGGCAGGTTCCGCTGCTTGATCTTGCCGTCCCACTCGACCTGCCTATTGCCTATTTCTTGTCCCGCGTGAACTTCACCACGCAGAGATTGACCGCCCTCCAGGTCTTGGCGTCGCGGGCACAGACCTTGACCTCTTGCACGCCGCTCTTTTCCATCTCGACCGTGCCGAAGGCCACCTCGCCGAACTTGTCCCAGTCGCCGGTCTTCGTCACCTTGGCAACAAGCTGCTTTCCACCGACTTCCAGGGCCACTTCGCTCTCGCCGTCGTTCAGGGCGAACTGGCCCGTCACCTTGTAGACGCCGGGCTTGGGAAAATCCGCCTTCCACGAGGCCCAGTCGGCGGAATTGTCCCAAAAGCCCAGGTTCGAGCGGCTGCCCCGCTGCTCGACCTTGATACCGTCGCCGTGCAGATCGGCCGCGTCGGCGTCCAGCGAGAGGTTGCCGCGACGATCGGGCTTGATCGTGGAAGACGCCGGCGCGGCGATCGCCGCCGGCTTGAGTTCCGTGCCGATGATCTTCAAACCCGTCGTATACTCCGAGACCTTCTTCTCGGGCAAGGTCACCACCAGGCCCTCGGCCGTCTGCTTCCACGCGATCTTGCCGTCGTATCCCAGCAGGCTGACGGCGGTGATGTTGTTGATGTTTTCGCCGGCCGGCTTGGCCAACGAGCGAACGACGATCTGGCCGTCTTCCGGCCAGCCCAGGGCGATGGCGTAGAGCACGGAGCCTTTAGTGGTGAAGCGGATTTCCTTGGCGTTGTACTTGAAGTCCTCGCCGAACGCGCCGCCCTTGACCCGCACGGCGCTCTCGCCGTAGACCAGCCAGGGCCGGCTGCCGAAGATCGCCTCGCCATGCACGGCGGTCCAATCGGCCAACTGCGCCAGCATCTTCTCGACGTCCGCGTCGAGCGAGCCGTCGGGCCGCTGCACGACGTTCAACAGCAGGTTGCCGTTCTTGCTGACGTTATCCACGAGCATGTGGATGACCCAGCTCACGGGGCGGAACTTCCAGTTGCGGTTGTAAAACCAGTCGCCGATCGAGGTATCGGTCTGCCAGGGATTGGGATCGATCTTGGGCATGATGCCGCGCTCGAGGTCCTCGACCCAGCGGCCTTCCGACTTCTGCTTGCAGTTGTAGATGGCTTCCGTCTGGCCGCCATGCAGGGCTGCATCGGAGTTGTACAGGTGGGCGATCATGCTCAGGCCCACATCGTTGCCGAAGGCCACGCCACCGTCACTATAGAGCAGGTCGGGATGGTAGTTGTCGACCAGTTCCTTGATCTCGGCGTACCATTGCCGCTGCCAACGCGGGTCGTTGCTGTACCAGCCCGAGTCGCCGGGCCGGGCGGGGAAGTGGTAGAGGTCCTGGTACTGGGGATTCGCGCCGTCGTAGGGCACGCCCGCCTTGGGACCCGTCTTGTCCGAACCGTGGCTGGCCTGGAACCAAGTGAAGCTGGCGCCGAGGTGCTCGGAGACACCGAACCGCAGGCCGTACTTCTTGGCCGCCTTCTGCCAGTCGCCCACCACGTCGCGCTTGGGGCCCATGTTCACGGCGTTCCACTTGTGCAACTTGGAATTCCAGAGGAAGAAGTCGTCGTGGTGCGAGCCCATGCTCACGAAGTACTTGGCCCCCGCCTTCTTGTAGAGCTGCATGAGGCGGTCGGGGTTCCATTTCTCGGCCTTCCAGAGCGGAATGATGTCCTTGTAGCCGAACTCCGAGGGGTGGCCGTAGTGCTCGATGTGGTACTTGTAGTGGCCGCTGCCCTGCTCGTAGATGCCGCGGGCGTACCAGTCGCCGTCCATAGGCACGGCCTGCGGGCCCCAGTGTGCCCAGATGCCGAACTTGGCGTCGCGGAACCAGTCCGGGCACTTGTACTCTTTGAGCGATTTCATGGTGGGTTGAAACGGCCCTGCGGCGACGGGCAGTTTTACGGCGGGCGCCTTGTCGTCGGCGCAGGCCAGTCCGGCAGGGACCAGCAAGGCAAGGAAAGCGGCAGTCGTGAAGATTGATCTCATGAACGGACTCCTCAGCGGTAAGGATGTGGGGGAACAATTAACGGGTAGGCTACACTGCCCGCCGCCGGAATGCGGGGCGGATACCATGCGAAAAGCGCTATTATAGGCAGGGATTCGTCCGATTGCAAAGCAATCGCAGACATCTCGGACAGCGGCTCACTGCTGCGGGCTCCCCAGCGGCGTGTGTACGCCTTTCATCGCCGGACCTTCCCCGCCGATCGCCGAGGCGTCGCTGGCCCGCGAGTCCGTCAAGGCGATGCCGATGAAAAGACTCACGAACAACAGGCAGCCGATGAAGATCATGGAGTTGAAAGGGCGGTCCCAGAAGAGGTGCATGAAGAACAGCACCACCAACGAGGCCTTGGCGACGGCGATCGCCAAGGCGAAATACAGGTTCAGGTTGCCCAGATCGACGTGCGCTACTGCCACCGTCAAGCCCGTCAGCGCCAGCAGGCCGCCGAACACGGCCGCCAGGAGCCAGAGAGGCACGACGTGACCGAGGCTGGAATGTGCGGAGGCGTGCGGCAGGGAGGAATCGGCGGGATGCTGGGCCATGGCAATTCTAGGGGGCTTATAGGTCTTTTGTGGAACTCATGACAGGTTAAAAGCCTATCCTGCTAGTTGGACTCACGATATCAGGTAGAGCAACGGGAACAGGAATATCCAAACGAGATCGACCAGGTGCCAGTACAGGCCGACGAAATCGACCGCGGCGAAACGGTCCGGGCCGAAAATGCCTTTGCGGGCCTTGCCGATCAGCCAGGCGATCACAATCATGCCGGCAATCACGTGGATGCCGTGCAGGCCGGTCATGACGAAGTAGATGCCGAAGAACAGTTGCACGTTGTTCGGCTCCGGTCCGTGCCATACGATATCGCGATCTCGGCGGAGTTGATTGCGCTCGAGCCAGAGCGTTGAAAGACCGGCGGGACCGATCGCCGCGGGCGCAATCTGCGATCGCTCGCCAACCGCGCCGGGCGCCGCTTGTGGCTTGGCATTCGCCGGCTTGTCCGGTTTCTCCGCGGCCTTGTCGCCGGCCGCCTCCAGGCTTGGCAGGACGACCCGCGGCGGCGGCGACTTTGGATCGAAGTTCTTGCCCGGCAGCAGCGCCTCTTTCCACTTCTCCTGGTACTCGACGCCCTTCACGCCCAGGAAGACAAAGGCGCAGGCCAGCGTGATCGTCAGCAGGCGGACCAGGAGCTTTGTCTGGCCGAGCTGCGCCGCGCGGACGCCCCAGGCCATCGTAAAGCTGCTGAAGATCAGCACCACGGTGTTCAGCGCGCCCAAGGGTACCGAAAGGTAATGGTGGGCGTAGAGGAAGATTTCCGGGTGCAGCGCGCGGAGCACGGCATAGCCGCAGAAAAGCCCCGAGAACATCAGGATCTCGGTGGTCAGAAAGAGCCAGATGCCGAGCTTGCCCGAGTCGTACTGCTGCTGGAGCGACTCGAAGTGGTGCGCCAGGTGCTCGGGATGCTCGTGCGACGTTTCGGGGAGTATGGCTTGCGTCATGAAAGTACTCAGTACTCAGTACTCAGTGGTCAATACTCAGTACTAAAATCTAAAATCTAAGTTCTAAAATCTAAGCCCTAAGCTCTGCGGTCACTAGTTCCTCCGTCTTCCGCTCATACCCTTGCGTTTCCTCATCCCATTCCAGGCCCTCGTGATCGTAAGGCCGGCCCACGGCGGGCGGCTCGGGGAAATTGTCGTGCGGCGGCGGCGAAGGGCACGTCCATTCCAGAGTCGAACCGCCCCAGGGGTTGGCCGGCGCCTGCTTGCCGCGGAACAAGGAGTGCAGCAGGTAGGCGGCGATCACCAGGAAGGCCGCCATCTGAATGAACGCGCCGACAGTCGAAAGGACATGCAGGTAGCGGAACTCGGGAAAATAGACCGCCGACCGCCGCGGCATGCCGTGCAAGCCGAGGATGAACTGCGGGAAGAACGTCAAGTTGAAGGCCAGGATCTCCAGCAGGCAGCAGAGCCGCCCGAACGGTTCGTTGTACATCCGACCCGTGATCTTCGGCCACCAGTAGTGCAGTCCGCCGATGAACATGAACAGCGCGCCGCCAAACATCACGTAGTGGAAGTGGGCGACAACGAAATAGGTGTCGTGGACGTGGAAGTTCGTGGGCAGGATGGCCAGCGGCAGGCCGGTGAGGCCGCCGATGGAAAACATGAAGAAGAACCCCAGGGCGTACAACATGGGCGTCTTCAAGACGATCGAGCCCTTGTACATCGTGGCCAGCCAATTGAAGACCTTGATTGCCGAGGGGATGGCCACCAGCACGGTCATGGCGCTGAAGATCACGTTGGCCGGACTCGATTGGCCGTTGGGGAACATGTGGTGCCCCCAGACGAAGAAGCCGATCAGGGCGATGGCGATGCTGCTCATGGCCACGAAACGGTAGCCGAAGATTTCGCGGCGGCTGAAGGTGGCGATCAGCTCGCTCATGATCCCCATGGCGGGCAGGATCATGATGTACACCGCCGGGTGCGAATAGAACCAGAAAAAGTGCTGGAAGAGCACCGCGTCGCCGCCGTAGGCCGGATCGAAAATGCCTGGGTGGAACAATCGCTCCGCGATCAACAACAGCAGCGTGATGGCCAGCACGGGCGTGGCCAGGATCTGAATGATGGCCGTGGCGTACAGGCCCCAGCAGAACAGCGGCATGCGGAACCAGGTCATGCCCCGCGGCCGCAGCTTATGCATGGTGACGATGAAGTTCAAGCCCGTGAGGATCGAACTGAAGCCCAGCAGGAAGGCACCGAAGACGACGCTGATCACGGCTGTCGATGTCTGCACGCTGTAGGGCGTATAGAACGTCCAGCCCGTATCGACCGCACCCAGCACCAGCGACGACAGGGCGAAGAGCATGCCGGCGACATAGAAGTAATAGCTCATCAGGTTCAGCCGCGGGAAGGCCACGTCCTTGGCCCCCAGCATGAGCGGCAGGACGAAGTTCCCCAAGGCCCCGGGGATGCCGGGGATCAAGACGAGGAAGATCATGATCGCGCCGTGCAGCGTGAAGACCTGGTTGTACTGCTGGAAGACGTCGGCCGTGGCGGCGGGCGTGAGCTTGTGGAAGAGCAGTCCCGTGGGCGTGAGCAACTGCACGCGGATGAGCATGGCGAACAGGCCGCCTAGGAAGAAGGCGAAGAGGACCGACATCAGGTACATCACGCCGATCCGCTTGTGGTCCAGCGTGAAGATCCAGGTGGCGATGCCGCGGCCGTGCGTGAGGTAGTTGTCGCGGGGCGAGAGGCCGTCGCCGCTTTCCAAATCATTGACAGTCATTTTCCATCCTCCTTCGTCGCGGCGGCCGGCGGAGTTGCAGATCTCTCGACGGGCGGATCGGCCGGCCGGTCGTCAACGCGGCCAGCCGGCGGTTTCTTCGCCGCTTGCGGTTTGGCAGCATCAGCCTTCGGCCTTTTCTCATCCTCGAGCGATTCCGGCGTCTTCATCGGCGTGTAGGAACCGCCCAGGCTCTTGATGTACTCGATCATGGCTTGCAGCATCTTCTCCTTGTATGGCGATCCGCTGAAGTCCGATTCCTTGGAAGGCATGACGTTCTGGAAATCCTGCACGATCTTGGCCTCCGGGTGCAGGATCGACTCGCGGAGGTAATCGTCCCACTTCGCGTCGCCATCGCTTGCCTTGAGCGTATAGCCCGGCACGTTGGAGGACGAAAACTGGTGATCGCGCTTGTAAAGACCCTTCCAGGTGGGGCCGGTCCCCTTGCTGTCGTCGATGGAGTGGCACCCCGAGCAGCCTTTCGTAACGTAGAGCTTCTTGCCGACGTCGGCGTAAGGCAGCGGTTGCTTGCTGTTTCGGTCGACGAAGATGTTGGCGGCCTCGGCCAGCTTCTTGTCGTAGTCTTCCTTTTCCAGCACGAAGGCCCTGGCGTTCATCTCCGCGTGGCCGTTGCCGCAGTATTGCGTGCAGAAGACGTGATAGTAGTCTTCTTCGCCGGTGGTCACCGTGGGCTGGAACCAGATCTCCGTATTCCGCCCCGGCACGGCGTTGCGCTGCACGCGGAAGGCGGGAATGTAGAGAGCGTGGGTGACGTCCTGGGAGGTGAGTTTCAGCACTACCGGGCGATTGACCCGCAAGTACAGTTCGTTCGATTCGGCCCCGTTGGGATACTTGAAATTGAACTGCCACTGGCTGGCCACGACGTCGATGACGTCGGCCCCGGCGGGCGGCGATTCGAGTTCGACGTAGTAGTGCAGGCCGACGACGAAGAAAGCGATCACCAGGCCCAGCGGAATGACGGTCCAAGCAACTTCCAGCAGTGTGTTGTGCGTGGGGGCGCCGCCCGGCGCCTGGCCCTTGCGGCGGCGATACAGGACCACGAACGCCAGCATGATCGCGACGACCAGGAAGAAGAAGAAGGCCATCACGTACAGCAGCGCATAGAAAACCAGATCGTGGTTCTGGGCCGACGTCGATGCCGGCGGCTCGAGCCAGAAGGTTCCTTGGGCCAGGAGCGAGGATATCATGGGGTCAGGGTTTGGGGTTCGGGGGTACTCAGTACTCAGTACCCATTTGTCATTCCATCAGTGGTTTCTTCTGCGACTCCCGGTAAATCATCCAGCCGACGCCGGAGGCCAGGAGAATCAAGGTCGTAATCCCCGTGACCCGCATGAGGGTCATGGCGGCCCACGTATACTTGCCCGTCTGCGCGTCGAAGTGCATAAATCCGCAGGCCAACGCCACGCCGAACAGGCCGGAACTGATCTTCCCTTGCGAGGCGTGAATTAGCGAATCGCGGAGCACTTCGGCATCAAACTGGATACCGCGCTCGACCCGCGACACACGGCCCTCGGGCGTGCATACATAGAGGCCCGCCTCGTGCAGGTACCGTCCCGTCTCGGGATCGAGCCGGTAGCCGAAGCCGATCGCATCGCCCAGCGTCTTGGCGGCAGACGGATCGCTACTGGTGAGGAAGTGCCAGCCGGCGGCCGCCTCGGGCTTGCCCAGCGACTTGATGTAATTCGCCTTCTTGGCCGCGGCCAACTCGTGGTCCTCTTGGGGATTGAAACTGACCGTGACGATCTCGAACTCCTTGCCGGGCTGCAAGTCGATCTTCCGCACGGCCTGCGTGAGGCCGTTCAGCGACAGGCTGCACAACTGCGGGCAGCCGAAGTAGACCATGATCAAGAGCACCGGACGATTGGGCTGGAAGTAGTCGCCCAGCTTGACCGTTTGCCCCGACTCATCGACGAATTGCAGATCCAGCGGCACCTGGGCGTCGGGCTTGTTGATGATCTTGGCCCCGGCGGTCGGCCCGGGGGTCGAGTCGTCGGTCTGGGCGGCGACGGGCGATGCCGAAAACAGGATCGCGGCAAGCAGCAGGCACAGCCCGCCCCATTTGATCGGACGGATCGGTGGGATCCGACCGATCGAGTTCGGCTTGCCGCCTTGCCGGGCATCAACAGCCACCGGTGGCCTAGGCAGCTTCTTGGTTCCGCGAAGTCCGCTCATTTTAATCCGCTCTCCTTGTTGGGTGGCGCAGGCGCGGCCGCCAGTTCCTTGGCGACCAGTTCCATCGCCCGGCTAATGGGAATGGCACGGGTCCGGGGATTGCCGTCTGTCCAGCCGTAGGTTTCGATCCGCTCCAATTGTTTCTCGGCGATCGCGGCGGGCGTCGCTTGCGCATCGATGGGGCCGCTCTGCCGGGCGGTCAATTCCACTTTCCAGTTATAGAACCACGCCTGCAGCAGGACCACGGCCAGCAAGACCACGACAGCGACCAGTGCGAACAAGACCGTGAGCATGCCGACGCCAATATCATCAGGCTCGATATGCGAAACGTCCGCACCCTGGCCCGCCTCTGCGGGAGACACATCGGGTTGGCTATGTGAATAACTCATGGATCGAACTACGTGTTATGGAAGCTCAGGGATTCGTTCAAGCGCGGATCTTTCACGGGCGCCAGGGCGACGCCACGCAGCAGCCGCGCCGTGTTGGCCAGGAAGAGGCCGCCCATGGCGATCAGCAGCCCCGCCACTGTGGCCAGCGCCGCAGGTTGCAGCGGCGCGGCGACCGACTCCATGAAACTCGCTTGCCCCGGGGCGAGTTGGTAAACCGACTGCTGCGAATCCAGCAAGGTCTTGAACAATTCGGGCAGATTCGCGCCGGCCTGGTCGTGTACGATCGCGTTGGGCATGATCAGCCAGAACAGGTCGAAGGCGTGGGCCACCAGCAACCAGACCAGCCAGAAGGCCAGCGCCGGCAGCCAGCGCTTCACGTGCTTGGACATCAGGCCTGCGAAGGGAAGAACAAAATGCACAACGATCAGGGCCAGCGAAACGCTCGCCCAGGGACCGATCTGCCGCAGCATGTAGAACTGCGTCTCCTCCGGCATGTTGGCATACCAGATCAGCATGTACTGGCTGAAGGCGATGTAGCCCCAGAAGAAGACGAAGGCGAAGGTCAGCTTGCCCAGGTCGTGATAATGCTCCTTGGTCACCACACCCAGCAGCAGGCCCTGCGACTGCAACCAGAGCGCCAAGAGTGTAAGCACGACAAGGCCGCTGAGTACGGCGTCGGCAAAAAGGTAGACGCCGATCATGGTGGAAGACCAGTGGGGGTTCAGGCTCATGATCAGGTCAACGGCGGCCAGCGTGATGGTGACGGCCCAAAGGATCATGCCCGGGGCGGAAAAGCGTTCCATGCTTCGACTCAATTTCACGTTGCCCGTGCGGTCCTGCAAGATCGAATGGCCGCGGAAGTACCAGGCCAGGAAGCTCCAAACGACAAAGTAGATCACGAAGCGACCGATGAAGTTGGTCGGCGTCAACCAGAGTTCGTGGCCGGGCGTCACTGGTTGCGACTCGTGCGACTCGCCGCTGGTCGCCACCGCAGGGCCTTCGCCCGCTTCAGGCGCAGCAAGGTTTTCCGCCTGAGGTCCGGCCCAGGGGTAAATGTCGTGCAAGTGGATGGCCAGCGGCACGAACAAGACCGCCAGCAAGGTCACGTTGCCGCCGAGGGCCTCGGCCAGACGGCGAATGACGACACTCCAGCCGGCCCGGGCCAGGTGGTGCAGCAACACGAAAAAGAGCGCGCCGAGCGTGATCGTCAGGTAGAAGACGAAGGCCACTAGGTAGGCATGATAGAACATCGTGGAGGACGCGCCGCCCCGCAGACCGTAGAAGGCGGCCAAAGCGGCCCCCAGGCCGGCCAGGAGCAGGCCCGGCACGATCATTCGCTGCGCCGCCGGTCCCAACCGGAGCGTCTCGCTTTGCGGGCTGAGGGTCGTGGGTGCTGTTTGCATGGGAGTTACTTGAACTTGTCTTTTTCCACTGCCGGAATGTCCCCGGGTTTGGCGTTCTGGCTCCGCTGCAGGGCCTTCACGTAGGCCACGATGGCCCAGCGGTCGAGGACGGAAATCTGCTTGGCGTAGGCCGGCATGCTGCGGACGCCGTTGGCGATCGTGTTGTAGATCTGGCCGACCGGCTGACGCCGCATGTCGTCAGTATGATAGTTCTTGGGGACGACCCAACCCGCAGCGTTGCCAAGCGACTGGAGATCAGCCGCGCGGAGGGCCACCATGCCGTCGCCGTAACCGCCCTGGCCGTGGCAAACCGCGCAGTAGATCGTGTATCGCTCGCGGCCCCGGCGGAGCAGATCCAGCGAGACCTTCACGGGGATCCGCGTGACGTAGACGCCCTCACCGCCTGCCCCTTTTCCGGAAGGCGAGGGGGACGAAGCGGCCTGCGGCTCGGTGCCCTCCATCACGCGCTGGTAGGTCAATGCGTCGTCGAGCTTGATGGGGGCGTCGCGATGGTCAATCATGTGCGGATCGTCGGCATCGTTGACCATCTCGTTGGCTATCTGCATGTCGGTGGGGGCCACGACGCCAGGAACCCGCGGACGCATCGCCCGACCGTCGGCAAACATCGGATTGTCCCGCTGGGGACGGAACTTCTGCTGCCTGAACATGTCCTGGATCGGATGCACCGGCGGCTGGGGTGACGGCTGCGAACGGGCCAGCGCAATCAGCCCGAAGGGCACCAGGCCCGCCAGTAATCCAACCAAAATGAAACCCGCGATCGTCTTCATGCGGCGTTCGCCCTCCATGCTGAAATTGCAAATTGCAAACTGGCAGCGGGCGCGATGCAATCATCCGACATGGGCGAGGACGTAGACCCTGCCAATCGAAGCGCGCAGCGAGGCTGCCGGCTGCCTCTCCCAATTTTCAATTTGCAATTTGCAATTTGCAATTTTCAATCCTCCTTAGTCCGCGACCTCTTCCACCGCCGTGGAACTCGTATCGAGTAATAGTTGCCGGGCTTGCTCCATTTGAAAGCCCGGGTCACGGGCCTCGATGATGATGAAGAAACCATCGTCGGTGACCCGCCGGAACCTGGGGTTGTTGAAGGCCGGGAAGTAAGGCTGAGGCAATCGCGAAAGGCCCCACACGCCGAAGAAGGTCATCAGCGCCGAAAACAACACGGTCAACTCGAAAATGATCGGTATGTTCGCCGGCAGGCTCCAGTAGGGCTTGCCGCTAAAGACCAGCGGATAGCCGGCCAGCAGGCCCGCGGACGGATCGGCGGTGCGCGGCGAATTGCAGTACCACTGCAAGGCGGCCGCCACGGCGCAGCCCGTCAGCCCCGCGGCTAACACTAGCCAGGGCAGGATCGTCGGCCGCACGCCCATGGCCTGGTCCAGCCCGTGCACCGGATAGGGCGTGTAGCAATCCCACTGGCGGTAGCCGGCGTCGCGGACCTTTTCGGCGGCAGCCCTCAGCGCGTCGGCGTCGGCGTACTCGGCCAATAGGCCCCACAGCTTGGGCTCCTTAGCAGGCGGTGTTTGCATCGTGGTTTCCATGCTTCAACTCCCCGCGACTTCCAACGCTTCCCGGTGTTCAGCCTTTTCGCCGTGCGGTTGGGCCGACGGCAGGATGCTCTTGACTTCGGCCATGGCCACCATGGGCAGGTAGCGGCAGAACAAGAGGAACAACGTCATGAACAGCCCGAAGCTGCCCAGCAACGTCAAGACTTCCACGTAACTGGGAGCGTAGGAGCCCCAGCTCGAGGGCAGGAAATCTCGCGACAGGCCGACGACGATGATCACGTAACGCTCGAACCACATGCCCACGTTGATCAGCAGGCTGACGACGAACAAGGTCCAGACGCTGGTGCGGATTCTCTTGAACCAGAGCACGTGGGGAACGACGGCATTGCAGAGGAGCATGGTCCAGCCGGCCCACCACATCGGCCCGGTGAGGCGGTTGTGGAAATGGAATTGCTCCCAGGAATTGCCTCCGTACCAGGCGATGAAGAACTCCATCGAGTAGGCATAGCCCACGATGCACGACGTCAAGAGGATCACCTTGGCCATGTTGTCGATGTGCCGCAGGGTGATGATGTTCTTCAGGCCGAACAGTTGGCGGGCGGGGACCGCCAAGGTCACCACCATGGCGAACCCGCTGAAGATGGCTCCGGTGACGAAGTAGGGCGGGAAGATCGTCGTGTGCCACCCCGGCAGTTGCGAAACAGCGAAGTCGAAGCTCACCACGCTATGCACCGAGAGCACCAGCGGCGTGGCCAAGGCGGCCAGGATCAGGTAGGCCTTTTCGTAGACGTGCCAATGGCGATTGCTGCCCCGCCAGCCGAGGGCAAAGATGCCGTAGGCATAGTAGGCGAGTTTGGATTTCGCCCGGTCGCGGAAGGTAGCCAGGTCGGGCACCATGCCCATGTACCAGAAGAGCACCGAGACCGTGGCGTAGGTGCTCACGGCGAACACGTCCCACAGCAGCGGGCTGAGGTAATTCGGCCACATGGCCATCTGGTTGGGATAAGGGAAGACCCAGTAAATATCCCAGACGCGGCCCACGTGGATGGCCGGGAAAAGGCCCGCGCACATCACGGCGAAGATCGTCATCGCCTCGGCGAAACGGTTGATGCTGGTCCGCCACTTCTGCCGGAAGAGGAAGAGGATGGCCGAGATCAACGTGCCGGCGTGGCCGATGCCGACCCAGAAGACGAAGTTGGTGATATCGAACGCCCAGCCCACCGGCCGGTTGAGGTTCCACACGCCCACGCCGGTGATGAACAGGTACAAGACCATCAGGCCGAGCACGCCCAGCAGGCAAAGCGAGATGGCCATGGCCACGTACCATGCCCGCGGCGGACGCGGGGCCTCCGCCACGCCGGCCACCGCGACAGTGACCGCGTGCAGGCTCTGGCCGATCTCGCCCGTAATCAGCGTGGCCCGCTGGCGAGGATCGTCGGGAGTGTTGTCAATCTCAACCATATCAAGTGCTTAGAACTTAGAACTTAGTACTTAGATCTTAGATCTTAGATCTTGTTATTTAGGGAACGGAGGTAGCCGTTGAGTGTGCGCGTTAGCTCGTCCAAGTCCTGGCTAAGCGACTCCGTTTGCTCGCAGGTGAGCAGTTTACGGCGAAATGCCCGCCGCAACCAATTGCGGGTTTCATACAATGATCCGCGGGCAATTCTTACGAAATGGCGGTTCTCGGCAACCGTGCCACGCCCACTCCCTTCCGAAATATTTGCGCTAATGCTATCGGCGGCGCGAGCCAATTGCTTTCCCACAACATCACGCGCGAAAATCGTCCATTTCATCACGATATCCCACAGGGCATCCGCGAGATTCTCGGCCAACTGATATACTCGCAGGTTCTCAAAGTTCGTACGTTCCATGTATTCCTTTCTAAGTTCTAAGTTCTAAGTTCTAAGTTCTAAGTTCTAAGTTCTCCACTGTTTCGCACTCTGGCAATGTACTGTGTCCGCGGCTTGGTGTTCAACTCGGGGTCGAGCATGCCGTAGGTCCGCGGCAAGGCATGCAACTTCGCCGCGCGGCTTTCGGGGTCGTTGAGATCGCCAAAAACGATCGCCTGGGCCGGACAGGTCTGCTGGCAGGCGGTCTGGATCTCGCCGTCGCGGATGGCGCGGTCGCCTTCCCGCTTGGCCGCGATCCGCGCTTGCTCGATCCGCTGGATGCAGTAAGTACACTTCTCCATCACGCCCCGCATGCGCACGCTGACCTCGGGATTCTTCTGCATCTGGACCAGTTCGCTGATCGGCTGGCGGAGCTGGTTCGGCACGTAATGGTCGGTGAGCGTGCCGCGATTATAGTCGAAGAAATTGAACCGCCGCACCTTGTACGGACAGTTGTTGGAACAATAGCGGGTGCCCACGCAGCGGTTGTAGGTCATCATGTTGAGACCTTCCTGGCTGTGCGTCGTGGCGGCCACGGGACAGACCGATTCGCAGGGGGCGTTCTCGCACTGCATGCAAAGCACGGGCTGGTGGACGGCCATGGGATCGTCCGGACTGTCGCGGAAGTAGCGGTCAATGCGGATCCAGTGCATTTCGCGGCCGTGCAAAACCTGCTCCTTGCCGACGATGGGGATGTTATTTTCCGCCTGGCAGGCGACCACGCATGCGCCGCAGCCGGTGCAGGAAGTCAAATCGATCGCCATGCCCCATTTGTGCAGGTCGTGCTTGGGCACGTGGCTCTGATCGCCCGAGGGCGGCGACGTGCCGTCGAACTTGTGCGCGTCGAAGATCGACATGGGGGGCTTGCCGCGGACGCCCTCATAAGCCTTGGCCAGCGAAACCTCGTGCAGCAATTCGGGAATCCGTTCCTTGACGGCCTGCTTGCCGTAGTCATCGACGATGTGATGATCCTGCACGGTGGCCAGAGGGTACTTCTTGCCCGTCGGCTGGGCCTTGACGGTCCGCCAGCCCAAGGCGGCCGTCGTTCGCAGGGCGTAGGCGTTCTGGCCAACATTGTTACCCACGTGCCCGGCGGCTGTGCGGCCATAGCCCAGGGCCAGGCCGATCACGCCATCGGCTACGCCGGGGAGGAAGAAGACCGGGGCCAAGACCTTCGCTCCCTCGGCCGACAGTTCGACGAGTTCGTCCTGCTTGACGCCGATCTTGTCGGCTGTATTCTTGCTCATCACCGCGGCGTTGTCCCAGGTAAGCCGCGTCATGGGGTCGGGCAGTTCCTGCAGCCAGCCGTTGTTGGCGAAGCGGCCATCGTACAGCTTGTCGGCGTAGAAGACCAGTTCATACTCATCTTTGACCTCGCCCGTCGTGGAAACCGGCTGACGCACCCAATGGGCCAGACTCCTAATCTCCACCGGCTTCCAAGCCGTACCTTCGATCGCCCCGTCGGCCAACAGTTTTTTCCAGCGGTACTCGGTGAACGAGTCGCCAACCAGCCCCTTGACCGTTCCACGAACGATGTCGTAGCCGCCCCACGGCTTCTCGTCAACGATCATCGAAAGCACTTCGATCGCGCTGCGGCCATCGAACAGCGGCTCGATCAGCGGCTGCACGACACTCGGCGTGCCATCGAAGGTCCGGACATCGCCCCATGATTCCAGGTAATGGGCCCGCGGAAGATGCCATGCACAAAGCCGCGACGTCTCGTCTTCATACGCAGCCAGATGGACTGCTTGGGGGACTTTCTTGAGTGCCTCGGCGAACTTCAAGTCTGCCGGGGCGTTATGCGCTGGATTGCCGCCCAGGATCAACAGCGAAGAGACGCCGCCGGCCTCCATCTGCTTGACCAGGTGAGCGAGGTCTCCGGCGTGTGACGGCCGCTTGGGCTGCGGGTCGGGATAGTAGACGACCGTCCTACCGACATTACCCAGTTCATAGTTGATTGCCGCGACCAGGGCATGGACTTCAGGCGGTTGCCGCGATCCGGCGACGACCACCGCCTGGCCCTTGTGCTTTTGCAAATCGGTGATGATCGAATCCAGTAGAGGCAGTTTCGAGTCTCCGGCAGCGTCGACGCCGGCCACGCCCAAGACGGCCGTCAATTCCTTGGCAATGGCCGCGATTTCACTGGGCCGGCGGGCTAGGCGATAATCGGCCGAGGCACCCGTGATCGTGTGCAGCGACTCGATCACGTACAGGCGGTTCATTTCCTTCTGCGTAGTCTTGTCGTGCAGGCGGCGGCCGGCGGCGAAGTCGCGGGCATACTTGACGGCCAAGGGCGAGCCGTCGCCGAACAGATCGGCGTCCAGGCTGACGATCACCTTGGCCTTGGCTAGATCCAGCACCGGCAGCACGTGCTGGCCGAAGGCGGCAAACGTGCCCACGCGGACATTGTCGTCGCTAATCGCTTCGTATTCGTACCACTGGGCCTTGGGGAATTTCTCCTGGAACTTGGCTCGCAGAGCAACAAAGCTGGGTGAATTGCTGGCCTCGCTGAGGACGCAGAAACCGGTACCATCCGCGGGGATCTGTTTGATGAACTCGCTCTTGAAGTCGTCCCACGAAGCGGCTTTCACGGCGATTTCGGGCTTGTCCTCCGGCCCATCGCCGCCGCGGCCGCGATGCAAAGTGTTCTTGATGACGCCCCGGCTGCGATCGGGATCGTAAAGTTCCAGCACGCTGGCCTGGGCAAACTGGTCGGCTGCGCCGCGATTGAGCGGATGGGTCGGATTGCCTTCGATCTTGATCGGCCGGCCATCGTAACTGGTGACCAGCAGCCCCTGGGCCACGCCGCCGGTCTCCATGGCCGTGGCATAGCTCACCGGCGTGCCGGGCGTACGATTCTCCGGGCGGTGGGCATAGGGGGCCAGTTTCTCTTCCGGCAGGCGGATGCAGCCCGTGCCGGCCAGCCCGGCCAGGCCCAGCGAGGCGCCCATCGTTTGCAGGAACCGCCGTCGTGAGGCGTGCAGGGCCTGCTCCGCGCCCAGAGCCGGTTGTCGCTCGAGCGCGGCACGAAACTGCGGCGTATCGGCCAACTGCTCCAGGCTCCGCCAATAGGTAGGATAGGTTTTCAACCTGTCATTTTCTGGGAGCTGATCGGCGCCATTGTCAGGCGCACCAAGCTTCTCGGAGACAGATTGCACACCTATCCTACGCCCGGGTTGATCGGCGCCGTTGTCGGCCGCACCAAGCTTCTCAGAGACAGGTTGCAAACCTATCCTACGCGGACCGTTGTTCGGCATGTCCGGCGGCGTCATCGATGGCATGTCACACAGTCCGTATTGGTGTTCACTGAATACTTCCTCTTGAGCTCCTGGCCCAAGGCGGCCCGATCGGCCGGCCGACCATGAGTACATGGTGCCCGCCACTGCATGTTGGTCACTTGGTCTTTGGGACGCAACGACATCTCCGGGGCGCGGTGGCAATCCAGGCACCAGCCCATGTTCAGCGGCTTCACGGTCTGGACCACTTCCATCTGATCCACCCGTCCGTGGCACTCGGCACAGCCTACGCCCGCGTTGACGTGGGCACTGTGGTTAAAGTAAACATAATCGGCGATGTCATGCACTTTGACCCAATGGATGGGCGTGCCATTCTTATAGCTCTCGTGAACCGGGGCCAGTTTCTTCGAATCGGGCAGGATGGCCGCGTGGCAGTTCATGCAGATTTCGGTCGCAGGCAGGGCCGCCATGCCCGATTTTTCCACCGTATTATGGCAATAGCGGCAATCCATGCCCAGCTTGCCCACGTGCAGGGCGTGGCTGTAGGGCACCGGCTGCGCGGGCGCGTAGCCCACGTTCAGCGTGGTCGGGTTGGCCCCGTAGGCCAGCAACAGGCCCAGGTAGAGCGGTCCCGTCGCCAGCAATACCAGCAAGCCCAGGGCCAGCTTGTTTGACCACTTGGGGAACGTCAACAGGGGTTTGGAATCCATCTTGCACTGCCACTAGCGGGACAGGATATTCTCACGCGGCACAAAGCTGGCATAATCTGAAGCACAGCGACAGGCGGGCGTTCACATTTATACCAACTGCAATAGAAGATAATGTTAATGGTTTTCGCATGGCTCGTCAACACGCGGGTTAGCCGTAGGAACACATTCGCACAGCCATGCCGCTCGTTTGGCTAGCTGCCATCCCCACCTTGCGCAGGGATCATAGGCCCTGGGAAATAACATACCTTTTCTAATTCCCATATCGTAGCGTTTTTTTCCCCCAGACAATAGGTCCGCGAGGCGAAGAGGAAATTTACACATAGGAGCCACTTTGGTCAAGTCGTGACAAGAGCAACTTGACTTCACTGTCCTCTCGAACCAGAATCAGAAGCGTCTGCGGGCCAGGATTCGCCCGGCCCGAGATCATGCAAATTAGACAACAAGGGAGTAGGACGACATGGAGATCTCGTGTTTCAAACGGCTGATCTGCACGGCTGGAGTAGTATTGGCCGCCGCGGCAAGTGCGCGGGGCGATGATACTACGCCGGCCGCGTCTGTAGGTGTCGTCAGCAATATCAAAGTGCTGTCGGACAAGGTACCCGACATTTCCAGCCTCGAGGCCTGGAAGAGGTCGTTCATCAAGGAAGGCATGAGCGACAAGGAGAAGGCCCTGGCAATCTTCAACACGGAGGTCACGTTCCAGCAGGCCGATGCGCCGCCGATGGAATATCTCCAACGGGAGGACTCGGTGTTGGATCCGATCAAGCTGTTCAACGTCTACGGCTACACCTTGTGCTCGGTGAGTTCGGCCAACATGATGTGCCTGGCCCGCTACGTGGGGCTTCCCGCCCGCTGTTTCACGATCCAGAACCACGTGGTGCCGGAGTTCTACTACGACAAGGCCTGGCACATGTTCGACGCCGACCTGATCGAGTATTTTCCTAAGGCGGACGGCTCGATTGCCTCGATCCAGGAGATCGTCGACGGCGTGACCAAGTGGAAGGCCGCGCATCCGGAGTACACCACGATCAACAAGGACAACCGCTATGCCTACATGAATCAGCGGGGCTGGAAAGGCGGCCCAGAGGTCCTGCTGCGGAACCCCTTCTACGACGGCAGCGGCTGGTTGCCCTGCGCGGAGTTCGCCTGGGGCGATACGATGCTGCAGTTCAGCGCGATCCACAACAATTGGCAATCGTGTTACTCGATGGGCTACCGCGTGAATGTGCAACTCCGCCAGGGCGAGAAACTCACGCGGAACTGGTCGAACAAGGGCCTGCACGTGAATATGGATCGCGGCGAAAGGCCGGGCTCGCTCACCGCCAAGGTGGGCGAAGGATCGCTGCGGCATTCGCCCCGCTGGGGCGACATCGCGCCGGGCCGCGTGGGCAACGGCACGCTGGTCTACGATGTGCCCCTGGCCAGCGGCGCGTTCCGCGGCGGGGCCCTGACGGCCCTGAACCTGGCCGCTAGGTCCGAGGACAAGGCCGGCCCGGCTGTCCACGTCAAGGACCCGAAGGATGTGGGCGTGCTCGATATCCGCATGCCTTCCAGTTACGTGTATCTCGACGGCCGGATGACGTTCGTGCCGGTAATCGGTGACGGCGGCGAGATCAAGGTACTCGTATCGGACAACAACGGATTGGACTGGAAGCCGGCCGCCGCGGTCAATGAGACCGGCATGCAAACGGTCGACCTCAAGCCGCTGGTCTTCCGCCGCTACGTCTACGTTCTCCGCCTTGTGATGAAGGGCAAGGGCACGGGCTTGGAAGGGCTCAGGATCGAGCACGATATCCAGCACTCGCAGCGACCGCTGCCCGCGTTGGGACGGGGCGAGAACAAGATCGCCTTTAGCGCCGGTCCCCAGGAGGGTACGATCACTATCGAGGGCGCGATGGAGCCCAGCTCCAAGGGCAAGCAAGTGCTGTACGGCGACTTCCATCCCCAGCTCGACGGCTATAAGCCCGGCGATTTTCCCCACGCGGAAGGCGAAAAGAGCATCACATTCCCCGTGAAGACGCCAGGCGACATGGCGCGGCTGCGGATCTCGGACCACTTCATCTCCAGCGGCAAGGACAGCATGTACCTGATCGAAGTCTCCTTTGACGACGGCAAGACCTGGAAAACGGTCGATCGGCCGGAGGGGCTTTCCGGGCAGCGGATCTTCGCCGGCCGCTACGTGACCGTCGACGCGCCGCCGGCCACGCGCGCGGCCCTGGTCCGCTATCATGCCGTCGGCAGCAACACGCTGGCCTTGGCCAACGCCCGCATCGACGCCGACTACCGCGAACCCGCCGGCGGCTTCCGTCCCGTACAAGTGACTTACGTCTGGGAGGAAGGCGGGCTGGAGAAGAAGGACGTACATGTGGCCAAGAGCCCAGAGGAGAAATACACGATCACCTGCGAGTCGACGCCGGTGATGAAGAGCCTGGTAATTGAGTTGGCGAAGTAGTTGCCACCGTGCAGAGGTCGTAGGATGGGCCGTCGGGCACGATGCCGGGCACCGTGTACCCATGGTCGTGCTCGGCATGGTCGGCGACGGCCGATCTGTTTGCTGCCGTCGAAGAGGGCATCGGTCAGAAAAAAGTGTTTCCAGTGACATTTCTCCGGCCTGGGCCGCCGCGAGCAACCCGCCTATCGGGTCAGGCAGTGTTGCGACCACATCGAAAAAAAGGGCCTTTTGGGGTTTTGCGTCGATTTTCTACGTCTATGGGCATATTGGGCTTTACCTAGAGGTAGTTGCTCGCAGAGCGGAAACTGCGGGGCTACGATCGCTTGACACTCTAACGATAGGTCTGGCACAGCCAAAGGCCGTAGCCAATATGTGACCATTTTTGTGCCACTTTGTCCCATTTCCTGGCCACTTTGTGCCATTCTGTGCCAAATGTGTTCATGCGTATAGTATATGAGGGTAGGGCACGCGCCATTCTCTTCAAGCTATTTAAGTACAGAGTCATAAAAATAATTAATTGTCATTGCGGCAAGTGCGGCTGTTCGCGACCGTTGCCCGGGCGGTAGGGTCGTCGAGGCATAAGACCCACGTGCCGCAGTTTCCGCGCAGCCGCCGGCGCGGGCGCCGACTTGCGCAAGTCGGCGCCGCGCACCAATATGGCCCCCGGTTCGCTACGCCGAGGGCTGGTCAAATTTTCAAAGAACAAATACACGCGCAGAGCATTCAGGCCTGGCCGAATCGTTTTGGCTCTTCCGCGCCTTGGCTGCGCGTCGTTTAAACGGGAGCCAACGGCGACAGCGAATTCTGGTCTCCAGCCATCACCGTCGACCCGCTGCGCAGGTGCCCCGTCCCGGTTAAACGACGCGCAGGGAATCTCCACGCCGATACCCGGAAGGGCCATTTGTCTCAGCGCGCTTTATACCAAATAATACGCAAGGAAACGCGCCACCATTTGCGCGCGGCTTCAATTTGCGCCGCAAGTCAGTGTGGTTATCCGGCAGAAAGAACTTTCCTTGGTGCATGCCCCCCCTCCCGCCATTGCCCTGACTGCTTCCATCCACAACAAAACTGTTGTCAACAATTCTGTTGTCAACAACACCGCTGGCCGTGTGCTTGGGTCGCCCACATCCCCAGGACTGATTGATTCCCGATTTGCGATGCAATTCCCGCGAGCATCGGATGGAAGAGTTTCTTCCACGCAATCTCCAGTTTGACACCATCAGCTTGCAGACGTGCGATATTCACAACGCACGATAAAAACATCGTATATTCAGGCACGTGAATCTGCGTAAACTAGACGGCATACGCAAGCTGCCGCACTCTGGATGTGCGGCGACATTCGACCAACGGCAGGCAGACCTGTAGGGAGCGGACTCCGTGCCGTTCCGAACGCCGGTGTCACCCCGATGGCCAGGAATTGAACCATGCTCGACCAGTGCCTCGAACCATATGGGCCGCCTGGGCGAGCAGCTCCAGGATTTGCCGCAGTCCGGCGAGGAAGGGAGCGGAGACCATTTTACCAAGCCCGGCGAGCGTGCGGGCGGCGGTTGGGAGAAAGAAAAATGGGGGAAAGAAATATGGGAAGGCCTTGTGGTACAGGCGTCCGGCCTGCCTCGCTATCGCAGAACGTCGTGGCCAGGCGAGACGCCCGCACCACAAGTTGCCAAATGACCTTTCGCGCTTCTGGGACACCGGGCGGCAGGCGGCAGAGCCACGGCTGCATTCCCGTTTCTGCGCATCGATGAACCGGCAAGATAGCACGAATCGTCCGACAAACCGCCGCGGAGCGGCGTAACGCGAATAGCCTGGGGTGGAGCGCAGCGGAACCCCAGGTCGCAAACAGAAACGAACAAGAGCCGCGTAGCGGCGTCACGATCGCGTCCGTCGGGCGATTGTAATGCCGCTGCGCGGCATCGGTCGCACGATTTCGATTCCGGGGGTTCCGCTGCGCTTCACCTCCGGCTATTCACATTCTGCCGCTCCGCGGCACGGGCAGTGATGGCGCCCGACACAATGACAGGAATGCGCCCACCAGCCACCCCCGCCGCTAAACGTCCCAGAAGCGCGGAAGGTCATTTAGGAAGTGCGTTTCAGTATAGACAACCCGAGCCGAGCTGTCGAACACCCCCTTGCTTGTCTCCCTCCTCTGGACGGTGTAGACTCAAGGCGACGTCCGAAACGATAAACAACACGTGAACCCATCGAGCTTGCCGTGCGAGTGACCCTGAGCCAGTTTCTGCAGCGGCTGTTCGAAGACGGCCGAGTCATGGTCTCGGCCCCGGAGCCGGTGGATGCGGAAGAACTTCGTGCGGCGGAACCAACCCTTGCCGCGCTGGAGGCCGTGTATCGCTTGGACCTGCCGGGCGAGGCCCCGCCGCTGTTGCCGGCGGCGGCTGGCTGGGCGGCCATGTCCATGTTTCATGCCTGCCAGTTTGTCGCCTATCGCGATGCGGGCGAGGAGATGATCGCCGCCGCGTTGAGTTCCCCTGTTCCCGCCGCGGACGCCGCGCCACACAACAAGGACGGCCCCGGATGCCTCGCTTACCAGGCCGCACTACACTATAGCGTCGATCTCACCTTCCGTTTCTTGCCGGATTTGATGCGGCTGGCCCGCAACAATGCCGAAAACGACCCCCTGTTGGGATATCTCCGCCAATGGGCCATTGCCTGGCCGCTGTCGTCGGTCGGCCTGCCGGACGTGACGCCGGATTCGATCGAACCGATTGTCAATCACCCTTGTCTGCTTAAGATATATGGTGATCGTATCATCGCCCGCAAGGACCGGTCACGGCTCGGTGATCCGCGGGTCAACGAGGTCGTTCAGCAGGCATTGGGAGAAGGGGAATGACGAATGACGAATGACGAATGACGAATCTTAGATTTCAAATCCCCTTCTCCCCTTCTCCCTTTCCCCCTTTCCTTCTTCCCCCCTTTCTCCCCTCTCCCCTCTCCCCTCCTTCCACCCCATGTCCTCTCCCGAACACGTCGAACTTGGCCAGCGTCTGACCGCGGAAATCCTCGCCCCCATGAAGGCGGCCTTCGTCGGCAAGGATGAAATCATCGATCTGCTGGGCATCTCGCTGGTGGCCGGCGAACACCTCTTCCTGCTGGGGCCGCCGGGCACGGCCAAGAGCGCCCTGGTGCAGGATTTGGCCCGACGGATCCACGGCCGCGTGTTCGATTATCTACTGACCCGCTTCACCGAGCCAAACGAGCTGTTCGGGCCGTTCGATATCCGCAAGCTCCGCGAGGGCGACCTTGTGACCAACACCGAGGGCATGCTGCCGGAGGCCTCGCTGGTCTTTCTCGACGAATTGCTCAACGCCAACAGCGCGATCCTCAACAGCCTGCTGATGGTGCTCAACGAACGGGTCTTCCGCCGCGGCCGCGAAACCCGCCTGCTGCCGCTGCTGATGGTGGTCAGCGCCAGCAACCGCCTGCCGGAGGACGACGCCCTGGGGGCCTTGTTCGATCGCTTCCTGCTCCGCGTGCGCTGCGACAATGTCGCCCCGGAGCGGCTTGCCGACGTGCTGGAGGCGGGCTGGAAGCTCGATCTGCCCCGCGCGGAGACGGCTGCGGTTTTCGACATCGAAGACATTCGCCGCTTGAATCGCCTGCTGGCCGAGGTCGAGCTGGGCACGGTCCGCACGGCCTATGTCGAACTGGTCCACCGCCTGCGTCACGCCGGCATCCCCATCTCCGACCGACGGGCGGTGAAGTTGCAGCGCCTGCTGGGGGCCAGCGCGCTGTTGTGTGGAAGGCTCGCGGTCAACGCCAGCGACTTGTGGGTGCTGCGTTACATCTGGGACACGGAAGAGCAGCAGGAAGTGCTGGCCTCGATTGTGCAAGACGCCATCGATCGCAGCGGCGCCGAGCAGGAGGCGAGTCATCCCCGCGCGCAGGGCGGCGACGCGCCCGATGCGGAATGCCTGGCAAGAGATTTGCAGCACATTGCCCAGCGTGCGGCCGACGGCGATCTGCCCGCCACGGAGAAAAGCTATCTCAAAGACCGGCTTGGCCTTCTGGCGGCCCGCTGCCAATGGGTCAAGGATCCGCAGCAGCGCGAGTTCCTCGAGCAGCAGGTCGAGGCCCTGTGGAAACCGCTGGGTGTGGCCATGTGAAGGCAAATGACAAATGACGAATGACGAATGACGAAGGATTTGAAGACTGCTGATAGCACTAACCGGAGCGCACAAGGCTGGGCCATTTGCCTCGCTCGGCGCGATGCGGCTGCTGCCGGCCGCTTGCGGCAGGTTGCCGGGGCGGAGGTTTGCGAACTGCCCGAAGCGGTCTGGCTGCGCGGTCCGCAGGCCGACGACGAATTGCAGCGGCGCTTGGCAGCGGTGGCCGGCGCGCGGCGTTTTTCGGTTCTCGCGGACGGGCAACTGCTGCCGGTCGGCGCGCGGGTGCCACAGGGCCGGCTTCCCCCGGGACCGTGGACCGTGCTGGCGCAATGGATCGGCATCGAACCGCCGCCGGCCGTGCTGGCCGGAAAGGGCGGCGAGCAGGTGACCCTGGCCCTGGTACGGTCCGACTGCGTGCAAGAGGCATCCCTCTTGCTCACGCGGCTCGAACTCTGGGCGGCATACGCGCTCGAAGCCCCGCAGGTGCGATTGGACCGCTGGCGCTTCGCCCGCGCCGCCGATGGCCGCGTGGTCGTGCATGACCAACATCAATCGAGACAGGTTGAAAGCCTCCCCAGACAGGTTGAAAACCTATCCTACGGGTTGCCACCATTGCCGGGCCAACGGTGGGTGGAGCAAGAGGGCATTGCCGTGCCCGCCGGCTGGACATGGACGCCAGCCGTCGAGGCCGCGCTGGTACGGCAGATTTTCGGCTTGGCGGCAGGCGACGTGGCCCTTTGGCATGCCGACGGGGCTTGGGAGCGAATTGCCGCGGAGGAGTTCGTCCGCGTCACGCGCGCGGCAGTAAGAGAAACGACGAGGAGCTTAGAACTTAGAACTTAGAACTTAGAACTTAGAACTAAGAACTAAGATCTAAGATCTAAGAACTTCCCCATGGTAGAAATTGACGACTACGTTCCGGCACGGCGCTACCTAGCGCCACGCACCGCCTCGCTCTGGCAATGGGACCAAGCGGCGGCCGAGGCGGTGGTCTGGATCGAAGGCGGCACTGTCGTTTTTCGCCAGGAACTGTTGCCGGTGCTGGCGCGGTTGGCCAAGCGCGGCCTACCGCCCATGAACGCGCTGGTCTGGCTGCTGGGGGCCTGCCGCGAAAACTGGCCGGACAGGGCCGGAACCCTGATCGCCCGGGCGGGCCTCTTGGCCAGCGTCGATCGCTGCGACTTGCCCGATTGGCTGCCGCAACTCATGCAGCAACTCGACGCCGTGCATCGCTTGCCCGCCGACCTGCGGACCCTGCCGGCGGGCAAGGCCGAGTTGGCGACGATGGTTTTCGAACAGTCGTCGCCCGAAGTGGGGCCGGACGATTCCTATCGCATCGTGCGCGTGCTGGCCGAATACCAGGAACCGGGGCTGGTGGCCTCGCAGCCCGGCCGCCAGAACCGCTTCAGCGACTTGCTCAAAGAACTTCGGCTCTTGCACGAGGGGCTCAAGCGGTTCCACGCAGCGGCCTTCCAAATGCGTTTCCGCACGGGCCTGGACCAGCCCATTGAACCGGCCGATGTCGACCTCGAACCGGCCGAACGGATACGCCAGTTGATCGCCCGACTGCAGGACGACGAGGAACTCGGCGGGCTGGCCCGTATCGCCCGGCACATGATGGCCGCCATCCATCTGCCACGGGCGATTTCCGATCGCGAAGACCTGCCTGTGGGCGGCGTATCGGACATCAGCAACCGCGGTCCGCTGGACCGCCTCTTGCCCAGCGAACTGGCCCACGACGATCTCACGCTGGCCGTGCGGATCGCCATGAACGAGGCCCTGTACCTCCGCCGCGAGACGCCGCCCAGCAATCCGCCCAAACATCGGGCCGTGCTCTTGGACTCGGGTATTCGCGTGTGGGGCGTGCCGCGGGTCTTCGCCACGGCCGTGGGCATGGCCTTGGCAGGTGGTGCCCAGGCGAACGTGCGGACCGACGTCTTTCGCGCGGCGGACGACTCGGTGGCCGGCGTGTCGTTGGTGGACCGTGCGGGTGTGCTCGCCCACCTGGAGAAGCTGGAACCCGATGCCCAGCCGGGCCGCAGCCTGGCGGCTTTTGCAAAGGCCGCCTCGGCCGAAGAGGGCCTGCTGGACGCCGTGATCGTGACCGCCGAAGACGTGGCCGCCGACCACGATTTCCAGCGGTCGCTGGCCGCCTTGGAACTGCCCTCGGTGTTGTTGGCCACGGTCAGCCGCGAGGGCCACTTCCGCCTGGTCTCGCAGGGGCGGCGGGGGAGCAAGCTCTTGCGGGAGGCCACGCTTGACCTGGAGAAACTGCTCGCCCCGCCGGTCCGCCGCCGCGCGCCCTTGATCGATGCTGCAGTCGCAGCGGAGTTGCCGGCGATCCTCTCGGTCCGGCCGTTTCCCCTGCTGCTTTCCTACCAGCCATTCGACCCTGCGCGGGCCTGGAAAGCGCCCTGGGGCGGCGTGCTTTCCATCTCCAAGGATCGTTGCCTCTTCCATTGGCAATCAGGCGACCGGGGAGCGCGGCTACTGAGCGACTGTCTTCCCCAAGGCGCGCTGCTTTGGAGCGACTCGGCCGCCGGGAGTACTGTCAGCCTGGCGATCATCGGCATGTTGCAACAAAAAATGCTTTGGCTGGTGCGCGTTGATTCTGCCGCCGACAAATGCGAGGTATCTGCGATCAATCTTGATGACGGCCGTCCCCAAGCTGTTTGCGGCCATGCCGGCGCGGTCTTCGTGATCTACCGGGATCGAGTGGATTTTTTCGAAACGGCCGGCGGTTCGAAAATCGCATCGACTCCCATTCCGACAAGCATCCTCTGGCGGCGGGATCGTTTCTTCTGTAGCCTCACGGAATGGTATGCCCTATCGTTTGACGGATTCAAGCCCGTCTTCGAAGCCCTCTTGTCCGGCGGCATGCCGGCGGCCACGCGTTTCGTGGCTTTTGTGGACATGCCCGATGTCGAAGGGCCAATCGGCATTATACATGACGGCAGTCTCTTCCGCCCCGGCGACGAACAAAAAACGCCAATGAATCACGGACTCGCTGGCCCCGTACGATTGACGGGTGTCTCACGCTGGGAAAACACTGTTGTCATCTCCGACGCAACCGACAAGAACCACCGCGAAGTTTCGCTTCGTGACCGCCGTGTGGCGAATGTTTACGGCGACCCACAACACTGGCTCGATCATCATTCCGCCGACCTGAACAAGATCGTCCGGCCGCAGGCCGTGCGGAACCGCTTCACCAAGATCTTCGTCGATTCCCAAGGGCGGTTGGGGCTGGTTTCCCGCCGGTCCGAGTCGGTGATTTCCCTGGCAAACAACCGGCAGGTCGTCATGGGAAGCCGGTCGGCGGATAGCCCTGGCAAGCGGGCCCTGGCCACGTTCAATCCCGCGGCCGCGCCGCAAGGCGTCGGTTATTCGTTACAACTCGCCCAATGGCAGGATGGCAGCCGCGCCTGGCTCGATTCCCGCGGCATGCTGCACCTGAAAAGCTCCGATCAGTCGATTCCTGAAGTGACGCTCATCCTTCGCGACGGCGCCCTGGCGGGCTGGACCTCCGAGGGTCGGACCTTCGGCATGGCGTATTTTGCCGGCGAAACGCGACTGGGCACGGAGGCTGACGCGCAAAATAACATGTTGCAACTCGCTCACGTCCTAGCGGGCCGCGCCCGCTTCCCGCAGGCGACCGAGGCGGACGTATACCAGAATATCCTACAACGTTTCGTGGCCCGACTGCGGGAACTGTCATGATCACGCTCCCTCTACGCATGCGTTATGGCGAGAAACCGTTGCGGCCAGCAGCCGCGTGGCTGATCCCCGGTGCGGAGCCACGGACATGGCTCGACGAAATGCTGACCTGGGGTGTGCCGCTGGGCGATGCCGTGCTCTACCGCATCCCACGTTCGGCGCACGATCTCTCGCCGCAAGGCGTGCTGGTCGTCCTGCCCGCAGGACTGTCACCACGGGTCACGCATCGCAGCCAGGCCTATGCGGCCGTTGGAGTCCCGCCTTTAGGCGGCATGCCGGCGCTGTTAGTCCGACCCTTAGGCGAAATCCCGTCTGAACTTCCGCCTGAAGGCGGGACTTCAACGGCCGTCGTCTACCTGCCCGTCGTGGCCCGTATCGATCCGGCGGCGTCCGATGCCGAAGTGGCCACATTGGCCGGTGAGGCGGGCGATTGCATTCTGCATCCGACCCTGGGCCGCATCCGCCTGGATGCGGACGATCGGCAACGGGTGGTTGACCTATTGGCGCCGCCGCCGCAACGGCCGGCCCGCTGGGACCTGGCCGAGCCGGGCCAATATGTCAACACACGGCTGACGGCCATCGTGCCGGCGGAAGTGCCTTCCCTGGAACAAATGCTCGACCAGGGCCGCGAAGATATCGGCAGCCAATCGCCCACGCTCGACGAGCTCCCGCCGGAGCCGGACGAACCCCCGCCGGGCTTCTTCAACGAGCTTGCCCGCAGCCTGCAACGCAAGCTGGCCCAAATGATGAAGCGCCTGGCTGAGGCTGGCAACGGAGGCCATCCGCCCGAGGCTGGCGGACGACAAAGGCCGGCCGCGGGCCGAGGTCCAGCCAAGCCCGGCGTGTTCTCGAAGATGGCCAACTGGGCGCGGGAGAAGATGACCCAGATCGACGATTCGCTGCGCAAGAGCCGCCATCGCGAGTTGCACCGGCTGATGAATCTCTTGCAGAACGACCCCGACCGAGGGCTGCGTTTCGCCTTGCCCTGCGGTGAGGGCCAGCACCGCGGCATTGCCCGGCCCTCGGCCACGCTGCCCGGCCACGACGTGAATTTCGATCTGCGTCGCCTGGGCGGCGGGGGGCGCGGCGATCCCTGGGAGTTGCCCTACGATCTGTATGCGCAACTGCGTGCCAAGTACATGGAACTGGCCGGGCGGGAGATGCGGTTGGGACGCTACCGCCGCGCGGCCTACATCTACGCCCACCTGCTGGGCGACGTGACCAACGCGGCATCGGCCTTGGTCGCGGGCAAGCATTGGCGCGAAGCGGCCGTGCTGTATCGCGATCGGCTCAAACAGCCCGAGATGGCGGCCAAGTGCCTGGAACAAGGCGGGCTGTGGGCCGAAGCCATCGAGTTCTACGTGCAGTTGGAAGATTTTGAAAAGGCCGGCGATCTGTACGCTCAGCTCGAACAGCCCGAGGAGGCTGAAAGGGCCTGGCGGCGAGCGGTCGAAAAACACTTGACTGGGGGCGATCGCATCGCGGCGGCCAATCTCCTGGAGACCAAGCTCAAGACGCCCGACGAGGCCCTAGCAGTCCTGACCACAGGGTGGCCGACTTCTTCGCAAGCCGGCCGTTGCCTGGCGGCGGAATTCGCGATGTTGGGCCGCCTGGGGCGGCACGAAGCGGCCCAGCGCCGCGTGGCCGAGATCCGCCAACAGACGTTGCGCGAAGCCGTTCGCGCGCTGGCGATCGACGTGCGTTCGATCATTGTGGGATCGGGCATTACGCCCATTGAAACCGTTCGCGCGCGGGCGATTGACGTGTTGGTCGAGAACGCCGCCGGCTATCCGCACGAAGAAGTCCGCAAGCTGGCCGCCGACGCTACGCGAACGATCGCCGCCCGGCACCTGCGCGAGGCCTGCGGCCCGGAGTTGGACCACTTGTTGGAGGCCCTCCGCCGCCTCGTGCCCGGCGACCGGCTGCTGGAACGCGATACCGCCCGGTATTTGCGCGTCCGCACGCAACTGCCGCGACCGGCGGCGAGACCGGCGACCAGGCCAGCGACCCGCACGGTCGTTCCACAGCCACACATTGTGTTGGAACTGACGCACCTCAGCGACTTCACGCTGCCCGGCGGCGTGAAGTGGCAGTGCGCCGTGTCGTGCGGCAATCACTTCTATGCGGCCGGTTTCCAGGACCGGCAGTTGTGGTTGACGCAATGCAATTGGACAGGCCACTTCCAGTCGAGGATTGTAGGCGGATCGGAACCAGACAACAATGTGCTGCTGGCATGCGGTCCTCATAATCGTCATGAAGTCCTGATTGCAATCATAAACGGCCCCCTTATCAAAGATGTGACATTTGCCTCCTCCGATACCGTTCCGTATGACGTCCACGTGGGTAGCCCTGGTTTCTTTGTGACAAACCCAGTTGCGTTTCAGAGCGGCGCCAACGGAGTCGAGCATACCCTTGGCATTGGTAACGATGGCGTAGAGTTAGTTACTCACGATCCACACCAGGCCCCGACCAGATCGCAACTGCTAACCTACGAGTCGCTCGTGCCAGGCGAGGGATTCTACGGTCCGCCAGTCCTGCCCGTGCCGATGTGTGTCCGCGACGCTTGCGTGTACTTGGGATTGCGTAATCGGCTCGTACGAGTCACAGCGGACAAAACTCTACAGATGTTCGACATGCCCGGGGTTGTTCACGGCCTGTGCGGCTCGACGCCGTATTCCGTCGGCCGTGTCGTGGCGGCATTGGCACAAGGGGCTGCCTTGTTCTGGGAAGATGGCTTGAGGGTAGTCCCCTTTGCCGAGGAGTTGAATCATCCGCTTGCCACGTTTACCGCCAGCGGTTGGATAGTCTTGACTTCCGCCGAAGAGTTGCAAGTCTACAAGACTGAAGACAGCAAGCTTCGCCTGGCCGTACGGCAAAAGCGGAATATCCATCCCGTCGCCGTACTGCCCACCGCGCACCCGGACGGATTCGCCATCGTCCACGAGGACGGCCTCGTCGAGCAATATCAGATGCCGCGGCGCTGAATTCCGCAGGTGAGACTGACCTGGACGAAAGCTGGGTTAGACCCCACTCAAGCTGGCAGGGGTCGTCTTCTTCATTCCGCTGAAATGTTGCTCCATTTCCTATAGTCAACGTGGCCGTTGGCTTGATTTGACGATGCTGGCCAAGCCTATTATCGCATGCTTTGTTGTGGCAATCCATCGGGTTCCGGTGAATTGGGCTCGGCGGGACCAAGCCGCCGGTCATCGGCATCACCGCAGCTCCCCCGGCTGCAATAAAATTCCTGCCGGGTGTTTGACAAAGCTATGTCGCGTGGTTATCTTGGCTTTTGTTCCAGCAAGGAACCCTACATGTATGTAGGCTGTTCCTGAACACGGGCGGCACGGGTGTGCCGCCCACACGCATGGCAAGCTCAGTAGTAGGCAGCGTTCGTTGGTGATTGAGCTAATCGGTTTGCGGCCGCGCAACTCCGGCGGGAGATTGTCTTAGCAGGACTGCTGTCGGTGGCTCAATTTG
>Ga0181520_10000733_pt1 | contig 70852 bp, 61 predicted proteins | sample PEATcosm2014_Bin_29_FD_132451 | JGI IMG/M metagenome (GOLD analysis project Ga0181520, IMG submission 132451) | Peatland microbial communities from MTU Mesocosm Facility, Houghton, MI, USA - PEATcosm2014_Bin02_30_metaG | ecosystem: Environmental > Terrestrial > Soil > Wetlands > Peat | place... | reverse complement strand
TACGCTTGCCCCGACGGATAACCATAACCCGAGTGGCAACGATGCCGGGGGCGATCATGACGCCAATCCTACCGGGGCGAATGGGCTATACGGGTTATCCCCCAAACCTGCTCCGCACCCACGGCGGGACGTGTCTTCAGATGAAATCGTCGTCTTCCAGTTCTTCCTCCTCCTCATCGATTTCCTCGTCCTCTTCGTCTTCCAGTTCTTCGACCTCCGTGCCCCACCACTGACCGGTCAACTCGTGCAGCACGTTGCGCAGGGCGTTGTAGGCGGTTGCACCTATTACCACCGAATTCGCATGACCCGTGTCATCGGCGTCCTCCAGCACGGTGCGGACGGCGGCGAGCAAGCGAGCCGGAATCTGCGGCTTTGCGGGCTTGCCCTGGGGTTCGGTTTTCTTCACCGAGGCTTTCTTCGCCATCTTTCGATCTCCTGTCAAAGAGAAAATGTGGTCATCGTCCCGTAACACGAGAAACGAGGACCACGTGAGTATATCGCCCACCGGAGCCATCGCTCAATCCACCGGTCATCGCAAACCCGCTCCCAAATCTTCCTCAGCCCGTTGCGGTAGTTCAGGTGGTCTCGCCCTCGGCAAACCGCAGGATTTCGTCGGGCACTTCCGAGATGCTTTTCAACACCTTTCGGGCGTTGCGAAAATCCCCATCCTTCGTCCATTCGCTCAGCACCATCACGCATTCCAACCCTGCTGCCGTTGCCGCCACCAATCCTCGCTCGGAATCCTCGACCACGATGCACTTCTCCGGACGAAGTCGATGCCGAGATAAAGCCGCCAGGTAGGGACCTGGGTGCGGCTTGACGTGCCGACAGTCTTCGTGGGCGATGACGAAATCGAGATACTCCGTCAGCCCGGTTCTCGCATGGACGATATCGAAGTGTCGGCGAAGGGTACTTGTCACCACCCCCATTCGCACTTGGCCGTACAGCGACCGCAAAACGTCCTTCGCCCCCTCGACTACGCACGGCTCGGTTCGCAGGAACTCGGCATAAACCCGATCACGCTTGGCCCGCAGGCAGGCGATTTCTTCGGCGGGGACGCCCTGCTCGGCAGCCAACAAGAAAACGCTTTCGCCTCGCCGCAAGGAGATCTCCTTGAACTGTTCGGCGGTCAATTCTACTCCGACGTCAGCCAACGCCGCTTGCGTGGCCCGGAAGTACAGCCCCTCCGTGTCCACCAGTACGCCGTCGTTGTCCCAGAGAACGGTGAACATGACAGGATCGCCGCATCAACCAACAAGCAAGCCCACCAAGAGCAATACCACTCCTGCCACGCCAAAACCCAACGACCCGAACCAAAAACTCTTCCGTTTGGTCAAAACAGAAATTGCCCCCACGGCAATCCCGATCTGAAACAGCGTGACGCTCCCGGACAGGATCGTGTGGTGCCGCAGATGCGCCTCGGACGCACGCTCCTTCCCCTCGGCTTCCTCCTTGACCGTTTCCTGCTCCTTCCTGTATCCTTCGACTTTCTTCAGGTCTTTCCCGTCCACGGACTTACCCAACGCCTTGAGCAACTCGATTTTCGTGGTGAAGAGATTCGCCTTGATGCTCTTGGCCTGATAGAAGTTCCACTCATCCGAGCTTCGGATCTGGTCGAGCATGGCTTCGTTGGCATGATGCTCGGCCATCAGGGAGGTGATTGCCGCAAGCACAGCCAGGAATGCAGCGGTCAAAGCCACGCCCAGTATCCATTTCTCCGTGGCGTGGTGGGCGTGATGGGCAATCTCCTCTTGCGACTGTTCCAGCGGCACTTCGGGACGTTCCATGATAGGACTCCTTGATTCAGTGGTCGTTTACTTGCCAGAATCAACTACTGATTCATTCACTTGGGCTTTGATTCTCTTTTTCGTCATCTTCTTCGCTGATTGGCGGAAACGGCTCATCCTTGATATAGGCAGTTCCCTGAAACAGGGCAACCAACTCCCCGGCGTCATTGGTGACGTTCACCGTGCAAACCGACAGCTTTCGACTACGGGAGATTTCGGTGGCTTCGGCATAGAGCGTGCCAGAGCGGGTGGCTTTCAGGAAGGAGAGGTTCGTATTGATCGCCGGGGCTACCTTGCCGCCTGTCATCACTGCCGCCCCCAAGGCGAAGTCGGCGAGGGTGAAGATTGCCCCACCATGCACCGTCCCGATGCTGTTCAGATGCCGGTCTTCAACCTTCAGACACGTCTTGGCAAAGCCAGGGCGAAGCTCCAGTAGCCGCATTCCGTTAGCTGCCACAAATCGGTCGTTCTCAAAGTGGTGCTTGTTGGCTTCAAGATTGTGTGACATGGTAATTCACCCCTCGCTTTCGTCGTAATGCGGCTGCCGCTTAGCTAATGACCACCCGTGCAGCACCATGCCGATCTGCGATGCCGCAAACCAAATCAGCAGAAAAGTAACCAGAACCGCCCCGAGCATCGTCCACCACCGAAAATCGCCCCTCACTGCGGCGATCTCCCCCTTCATCCCTGCCACCCTTGCGTGAAACCTCTCGATCCGCCCGCAAAGGTCCGCCATCCTTTTCTCCACTTGGGCAAGACGGGCCACGATCATCAGGGCGATCCGGCGAGCTGAAAGTACGTCAGCACGAATATCGACAAGCCCCTGCCGAACCTCCTTGAGCGTGGTCAGTATCCCGGCCACGGCTTCGGAAACATCCTGCAGCTGCCCGGCCATCGCCACCCCCACGGAGTCCTCATGGGAGGCTGCGTATTTGGACGACACCACCGCTTCCGAAATCTTATCTACGCCTACAGCGACGGCATGGGTCGAATCGAGCCACGTTTGAGCGGACTTCAGTGGCTCAAAGACCCCTTCATCCAATGTCTTCAGCAGCGATGTGGCTTCCGCCTTCGCCTCGGTCTCTTTCTGCGGGAGGCGATTCACGCCCTTTGACAGCAATCCGACCCGGCGGTGGCTGTTCTTGAACGCTCCCTCGATCCGATCCAGTTTTACGTCCATGAAGGCAAGAGAGTCCTCGGCTGCCTCGAATACCTTGTCCCCGAGCACGTCGATACGGCTTTTCATGCTCCAAACACCGATGATCCCTGCGAAGCACAGGATCAGGACCACGGACGCAAGGAGAATGACGCCCGATCCGGCGGATCGCCTGATGACGTTCATAAGGATCTCGGTTATGGGCTTGTTCCGTCGTTCCTCTTCACCATACCGTGCGATACCCGAATCCCGACTAAGGACGCCACCAACACGGCGATATAGAACTGCCCCATCATCGCCTCCAACCAGGAAAGGGTTCTGGCCGGTGGGCTGACGGGCGTAATGTCGCCATAGCCGACTGTCGTAAGCGTCACGAAGCTGTAGTAGATGAGAACCGGCTCCCGTGTTCCCGGCGATTTCAGGGCATCGGCCAGTTCGCCCGACGCCTGAAACGAGTTCGGCTTCACGACCTCGATGGCGGAATAGAACGTGCCCCACGCCATGCCCAGCAGCATGTAGGCACAGACGGTTCCGAAGATACTGTCCAGCGAAATGTTGCCTTGCGTGAGGATCGACCGCAGAATCATCGCCGCCACGAACACCAGAAACAGGACTTCCACAAAATGATCGCTGAGGATGAGGAAATCATCGCCCGTGCCGGCGAATAAGTAGGACAACCATTTTCCCGACAGGGCGGGGATGCCAAGGACCAATGCTGCCGTCCTGGGCCATCGCCTCTCGCAGAGTGAAAGGATGGCGGCAACCAAGACCAAGGAGTACAGAACATCGAACACCGGGGTTCGAACGCTGAAGCCCCGAACCATCGGCTGGATGACCAGCAGCAAGATCAGCATGACCAAGAGAACCAAGAACCGCCGGGGACGGTATTGCTGCATGGCAGTCATGGCTGTGATTCACCCCTCGCTTTCGTCGTAATCGTGTTTTCGTGCGGCCCGCCACCCCTCTTCCCAAGAGCGGCAGTCCTCCGTATCGTCGTCATACGGATTGTCGCTGGCATCGACGCCATCCCAGTAGGCGTCGTAGCCCTCTTTGTAGGCTTCGTTGTTGGCCATCGTCTAGCCCCTCCCCTCTTTCCCGTCCGAATGATCCGTCCACACGAATACCACTTGGGTCAGGACGTTGTGGACGAAGTCGAACCCTGCCTCCCGCAAAGCGGTCACCACCTTCTTCTTGCCGGGAGGCCCGCCATTCAGGTACACCAAGCCCCAGAACACGGTTTCGCCGCCGTCCACGTGAACGCCGGTCGCTATCTGCCTGACCATCAGCTTCGGGTTCAGCCGAGCCAGCAAGTGCTGGATGGGGAGGAACTCATGCTCGTCCCGTACGGAAAACGCCTTGGGCAAGTCGATTGTGGCGTACATATCGGACCTCCGGATGATGGTGGATTGAGGTCATCACACCGATGTTCTTCACTCCTTGCCCCCGCTTCCCTGCTTCCCCTTCCACCACGGACAGAACGGGCAGTCGCCGCCCACGGGGAAGTCCTCGCCCTCTTCGTGAGGACAGCCCATGTTGCGGTCGGTAGCCACAACCGACTTGACCCCATACTTCTGGAAGAACTGCTGAATTTCCTTCCGAACCTTCGGCTTTGTCGTCACGTCGGTCGCCACCCACTGCTTGATGATCGGCTCGGCACCTTCCTCCTTGATGACACCAGCGACAACCTTCATGGTGATCTTGTCGTCGGGGCCGTAGTAGGCGACGGTGCCGAGGGGAAATTGGGGTGGTTCTGCTGGCTCGTCATCTTCATCGTAATCCTGAACCTCCTCCAGCCAATAAGTGTAGTCCTCGACACACTGAAAGTCCGGATCGTCCTCGTTGATCTGAAGCCCCATCAAGGCTACTCGAAATTCTTCCTCCCCACTGCGGGCTTCGCAGACGATGCCTGCGTTTTGATCCAACGGGGGATCGGCAAAACCAAGCACCGTGACCTTGCCACTCTTGAGTGGGCCAATGGCCGTAACAGGCCAATACTCGGCCTTGAAGGGAAAGGACAAATGGGCGTTCAGGTAATCGAGGAAGTGCTGCTGCGTTTGTTCATCGGCCTTGGGCAGGGCATCGTCCGTGGTCAGTCCAAAAATTATCCTGATGCGGTCGTCGAGGTCGTCCATCGAAAGCGGGCGGGTGATGATGTTCGTCAGTTGTTCCATCGCAACAGGCGTTTCATCAGTCGCCGACTCCAACTGGTCTTCCTCCAGCCAATACCTTTGGGACTTCGTGTCGTCCCGCTGGCATCGCTTGAAGAAGATGGCGGGAACCTGATCGAGTGTGGGTGCGGTCCAATGGACGGCGTAGCCGATGGGCGTCAACCACGCAATCCTCTTGACCTTCCCCACCCAGCCACCCAACGGAATATCGGGGTACTGGTCGTGAACAATCCCAGGCTTCACCCGCACCAAATCGCCCTTAGCAAAGGCTGCTTTGGGGGCATTCCTTCCTTTTCGCCTCCCCAGCCAGCGTCGGAGATAGTAAAGCTCCTTGTTCACTTCCGCCAGTTCGAACTCCTCGGGATCGAACTCCTCGGCGACCCATTCCAGGGCTTCCTCGTGTTCTTCGTGCGTGAGGTCTTGGAGTTTATCCAGGAAGTATGGGTAGCCATAGGGGCCGCCGCAGTCCTCGGGCGGGCAGGCACGCTCCCCTTTCACGCATCGAGGATAGCAGACGCCTTTTTCAGCGGGCAGGGTCTTCTCGATCTCGATGATATGCTTCCAATCGTCCCCGAAGTCGTAGTCATAGCGGAAGCGACTGCACCCCTGCTCCACGATTTTGCTGAGGCGAACAAAACGAGAATCGTATTCGGCCTCACTACCGAGTCTGGGATTGCCGTATTCTTCGCCGTCGATGACGAAGGCGTGCATGTGTTCGTCGTCCCATCCCATTGCGATCTGGATGATGTCGTGCAGTTCATCCAGGGAGCAGTCATCCATCTGCACACGCCGCCAAATGGGCGGGACGATGTGCTGGAGGCTGATCTTGAGTTGGTAGATGGGAAGGGTAAGATCAAGCTTCTTCTTCGCCATAGCCATCCTCAGTCAATAAGGTCGCATCGAGGTCGTAGTCCTACTTTTCCTGCTTGATCTTCTGCAAGGCTTCGGCTGCCGTCTTGCGAAGACCCTCGTCAGTATCTTGGAGCAGTTCGGTGAGAGCCGGTATCGCTGCGTTCGCCTCGGGACCGATGTTCCCCAAGGTCGAAGCAGCGGTCTGTCGAACCCACTCATCGTTGAGCAATTCCGTGAGGACCGGGACGGCGGTCTTCGCCTCGGGACCGATCCGACCCAAAGCCCGAACAGCAGTCCACCGAACCATCCTATCCTTGTCGTTGAGCAATTTCGTGATGGCTGGGACGGCGGTCTTGGCCTCGGGACCGATCTGACCCAAAGCCCAAACGGCGGCTTCTCGAACCCGCTCGTCCTTGTCGTTGAGCAATTCCGTGAGAGTTGCAGTTGCCGTCTTCGCTTCGAAACCGATCTTCCCCAAAGCCCTGGAAGCGGCCACCCGAACCCGCTTATCCTGGTCGTTGAGCAATTCCGTGAGGGCGGGGATGGATGCGGGACCGATTTGCCCTAGAGCCCAGACAGCGTTGTGCCGAATCTTCTCATTCTTGTCCTTGAGCAGTTCGGTGAGAGCGGGAACGGCGGTCCTCGCCTCGGGACCGATCTCTCCTAATGCCGAAGCAGCGGTCTCTCGAACCATCCCATCCTTGAGCAAGTCGATGAGGGCCGGGACGGCGGTCTTGGCCTCAGGGCCGATCTCTCCCAAGGCCCAAGCGGCGGCATCCCGAACCAGCCTTTCCTTGTCCTTGAGCAATTCTGTGAGGGTTGGAGTCGCTGTCTTCGCCTCGGAGCCCATCTCTCCCAGGGCTGAAGCGGCGAGCAACCGAACCATCGAATCCTTGTCCTTGGTCTCAGCCACCCACCGTCTGAGAGGTTTCCCTTCGTACTCAGGCTCAGGCTTATTGAACGGCATGTTTCGTTGCTCCTATTTCAACGCCTCCCCAACCGCATCGGGCTGGGTGTCCCGAATGTCGAAGATGGTATCAAGGACGGTGTACTTGAAGATCAGGCGGATATTCGGGCAAACGCTGCACAGTCTGAGGGCACCGCCCTTTTCCTTCATCTTCCGGTTTATGATGACCAGCTTCCCGAGCATGGCACTGGAGAGGAAGTCCACGTTGGAGAAGTCCAAGACGAGTTTCCGGCAGTCGGGTCGGCCTACGACGGCATAAAGCTCCTCGCCCAAGCCGGAGATCGCAAGCTCTCCGGTAATTGTGCTGTCGTGAAAATGGACCACCAGTGCATCGTCAATCCGCTCTATTTGGACATATTTGGTCATAGTTTACACTCCTTGGATGTTACGTCCACCACGCTCATGGTTTCCTCCATGAGGGTCACGTCATCCCGAACTGCATCCTGATCGCCGCCACCTTCATCTGGGCATCGCTTCGTGACATCCCTCGTGTCTTCTTGAGAAACCGCACGGCCTTTTCCGGCTGTCCCGTTCGCACCAGCCCGTAAAGCTGCATCTCCCACTTGGCGTCCACGCCGGGGGCGGCAGGCTGCAACCATTCGACGTGAATCGTCCCTTCCGGGGTGCCACCGCAGGTGAGAATCCGTCGCCGGTCATCGGGGAAGCAGGACTTCTTGTACCGGACCAGTCCGTCGATTATGGCGTCGATGTCGTTCGACTTCAGTTCGTTCCAGAGTGCGGGATTCTCGGCTTCGATGGTTTCCCAGACGTTGCGGTAGTCCTCTCGGTCATGGACGAGTCCGACACATTCGTTCCACGCCACGTTGGCAAAGAAGAGGGCGACATGGATCGCTTCCGAGGAATGAGCCACGTCCGGGTTGCGGAACAGACGCTCCGTCATTTCCTTCATGATGTCGGACATCTTGCGGGGTTGGTCGGCTTCTTTCGTCATGGCTTCTCTGAAGGTCAGTCCCTTGTCTGCGACTTCCCGGCGACTACCGGTAATCGTGCCGACCCTTTATTTGCTGCACGACGTAGCAAATCTCTTCCAGTTCCCGAGTCTTCTCATTCTCCGTGTCCAGACGGATAACCAGGGTTTTGAATCCCAGCGGTATTCCACCGTCTTCGAGATGGTGACGACCGTAGAGGCAGAACTTCCTCTCCGTTTGCGAGTCCATGCCGAGGATGATGTCCGCATCCGTAAGGATTCGGCGAGGATCGACGTTCCCTCTGATATTCGGGTGAATGGCACCATCCCACTCATCCACGATGTCTTCGTACTGTAGCACGAGGGCTTGGTTCTCGGGAAACTCGAACGGCTCTCCTGGCGGAGCAGACCACTGCGTCTGACAGGCTTCCACGTACAACTCATGAAGTTCGTATTGGACGTTGTTCTTGGGAACGTGTCCCGTCGAAATGGAAACAATGGTGCCCACTATCGGCTTGCTATGTGCGGCTTGAGGACGCTCGGCAACAAAGAGGTCAAACGTTCGAGCGATATTCTCCCAAATCAGGATTTCTCGCCAAGGATGCACGTCCTTCAGAAATCCCAGTTCCCACTCCTCGAAGGTCGGATAGAGGAGATAGCCGACCTTTGCGAAGATCGTTTTGGCGAGTTGTTCCAGAAGTGGCGTGAGCCCTTCTTGCTGGCGAATTGGCCCCTGCTTGATGTCCTCAAGAGGAACTTCCCGTAACCGCTCCTTCTTGTCTTTGTCGATCTCGTCCAATGCTTGACTGGCTGCCACCCGAACTTGCTCATCCTTGTCCTTTGGCAATTCCGTGATGGTGGGAATGGCTGGCTTCGCTTCGGGGCCTATCTTCCGCAGTGCCCAAGTAGCGGCATGACGAACCGTTCCATCCTTGTCCTGTAGCAATTCCATAAGGGCTGGAGTTGCTGTCTTCGCCTCCTGTCCTATCTCGCCCAGGGCCAAAGCAGCGTTCATCCGAACCCACTTATTGTTATCCTGGAGCAATTCCGTGAGGGCCGGGACGCCTGTCCTTGCGTCGGGACCCATTTTCCCCATGAGCGTAGCAGCGACCATCCGAACCCCTTCATCCTTGTCCGTGAGCAACTGCGTGAGGGCCGGAACGGCTGCCGGACCGATCTTCGCCAAGCCCCTAGCAGCGGCTAACCGAACCCCCGCATCCTTCTGCTTGGTCTCGGCCACCCACTGGCTAAGAGGTTTCCCTTCGTGCTCAGGCTCAGGATTAAAGGGCGGTACTTTCTCGGATGAATGCTGCGACATGCGTATTAAGGGCTCGGTGTGGTCATGGATTGCAATCCGGCGACGGCCTTTTCCCGTCCCGGATCGCCTCTTCCCGAGTATTGTACCTGATGAGGTTCCTGGCTGAAATCTTCGCCGCCCCTTTACAACCTGCTTTGTGGAACACCGCCGAGTTTTTCGACGCCACGTAGCCGTCAGCGACGACATCGCCAGTCGCCGGGACAGAATCAGTCGGACCTGCCTTCTCCGTGTGGTGCGTTTCCGAGTAGCCCTGTGTCTTCCCCTCGTACTTCTCCGAATGCTCCAGATGAGCATCCCAGTTCGAGGCGTATTTCGTCGCCAGTTCGGGGGAGCGGATGACCAGCAGGTTCTCGGCGTTGTTCGCCTCGGCGTTCTTGGTGAAATTGAAACTCCCGGTGATGACCGTCGTTCCGTCGATAATCATGATCTTGTTGTGGGCGATCTGGTGCTTGGCGTCGATCCAGACGGGGATACCTGCGTGAAGAACGAAATCCGCCGAACTGTATTTCTCTCCTCGCTGGCTCTTGTCCAAGACCACCCGCACGTCCACGCCACGCTTATGGGCATCGACCAGGGCTTTGGCGATGGGAACACTTGTGAAGCTGTAAGCCTGGACCAGGATCATCGTCTTGGCGGCGTCGATCTCCTTGACCACGGCTTCGGTGCAGCCGCCCTTGGGGCTGAAGTAGACCTCGACGGACGGAAGGGATTGCGGAGTTTTCGGTGGCTCCTGGGCTTGGCAGGAGGAGAGGAAGAGAAGAAGGAGCAAGATGAGGGGGAGACGCTTCATGGGTTTTCCTTTCCCTTGGAACTTCGTTACAGGCAACCGAAGACCTCCCTGAGCCACTCGAACGCTTCAGGGTACTCCTTGCAGTCCAGGACGAATTCCTGGCCGACGGGAACGGTGTCCAGGTAAGCCCAGTCTCTCGTTCTGTGCCAACGCCGTATGTCGGCGTGGCGTGACAGGGGCGTCTTGCCCTTGGTCGGCAAGAACCACTTGGGCAGCCGCCAGCGACTTCTCGTGGAAAAGGGAGCGGTAAGACAGAGAACCGACTTGCACACGGGGAAGACGCCGAACCCAGGCAGGGGACGTTTGGTCTTCGGCAGCGACATCTCGTTGCGGGCCAGGCAGACGACTTCCTCGGGCGTCCGATCCGGCGAAAAGTGCGGGTGATAACCCGCCCAACACCGTTCGGCAGCGGAAAACTCCTCCACCGGCTTGATGACGTCGACCTTCAACCAGCCGAAGATGACGTGAATGTCCGGGGCACGAGGGACGAAACGCAAACCCCCGTTCTTCCATTCGGCCTGCCTGAACCAGCCGAAAAACAGGAACAGGTCGCCTTCCGTGAAACCGCACCGCTGCAAGTGCGTGTAGGCGGGTCTCGAAGGGCCGAGGATTCCCAGCCAGCCTTTCCTGCGGCGAAGTGCGGCGGGGTTGATGTCGGGATCCAAGTGAGCCCGAGTGGCGCCCCGAATGCGATTGCCCGTCAAGTCGGAGACGACCTTTCCAAGATTCACGTCGTCCCAAAGGACGTCCGAGTAGCGGATCTGCGACGAGCTGTCAGGGATGGGAAGCGAGCACATCCTGCCGTCCGGCAGGACGGGGCTGGGCACGCCGCCGTTCTGTGTGTCGAAGCCTTTTCTACTGAAAATCAGTCGCATATCGTTCCGATCGGACCAGCGACTCTTTCTCCTCCCGTGACATGGCCTTGACCGCCAGTTCACGCTTCAAGGCCACGCTTCGGCTGACGTGCGATTCCTGATAGATCAATTCCACGGGGAGACGACTGCGGGTATAGCGTGAGGCGGTCCCGGCGTTGTGCTGCTGACATCGGCGGGTCACGTTGTTGGTGATCCCGGTGTACAGCGAGCCGTCGGCACACCGCAGAAGGTACAAGAACCATGCCTTGTTGGTTGTTTCATCCATTTTCCGGTCCCCCGAACCCGTTCAGTCGCAATTCTACCCTTCCTGCAACCTCTTCCTCAACGCTGTGTATCTCCGGGCCGTATCCTGCCGCCGCACCGCCATCCCCAACGCCTTCTTCGTGCCGACCAGGATGACCAGCTTCTTTCCCCTGGTCACCGCCGTGTACAGCAGGTTCCGTTGCAACATCATGTAGTGCTGGGTGTGCAGGGGGATGACGACACACGGGAACTCCGACCCTTGGCTCTTGTGGATCGACAGCACGTACGCCAGGGCCAACTCGTCCAGGTCGCCGAAATCGTACTCCACCTGCCGCCCATCGAAAGTGACGGTCATCTCCTGCTCGACCCGGTTGATCTTCTCGATCACCCCCAGGTCGCCGTTGAACACGTCCCGATTATAGTCGTTCTCGGTCTGGATGACCCGATCCCCGAGGCGAAACGTCCAGCCGAACCGCTGGATCTCCGGGCCGCCGGTGCCGGGATTGAGGGCTTCCTGGAGAACCTAGTTGAGGTTTCTGGCTCCCAGGACCGAACGGTTCATCGGCGAAAGTACCTGGATGTCGGTCTTGGGATCGAACCCGAACCGCTTGGGAATCCGTTCCTTGACCAGCCGCACGATAAGCTCCTGGACGCCTTCGGGTTCGGCGGACTCGATGAAGTAGAAGTCGATCAGCCCCCCGTCCGGCGCCTTGAGGTTTGGCATCCTGCCCTGGTTGACGGCGTAGGCGGCGGTGACGATCTCGCTTTCGGCGGCTTGCCGGAAGATCTCGGTGAGGCGGACGACCGGCACCGCCCCGGACGAGATCAGGTCGGCAAGGACGGAACCGGGGCCGACGGACGGCAGCTGGTCCACGTCGCCGACCAGGATCACGCAGGCGTTCGACGGCACGGCACGGAAGAACTGGTGACCGAGGACGACGTCGACCATCGAGGTCTCGTCCAGCACGAACAGGTCGCCGACAAGCGGGTTCTGCCGGTCCCGCTTGAAATCGCCGGTGACCGGGTCGAATTCCAGCAGCCTATGGACGGTCTTGGCCGTCCGCTCGGTCGTTTCCGCCAGTCGTTTGGTCGCCCTGCCGGTCGGGGCTGCCAGGACGCACTTCAGGTCCTTTGCGGCGAAGATCTCCAGGATGCTCCTGACCAGGGTCGTCTTGCCCACGCCCGGTCCGCCCGTGATGTTGAACCCTCCCGCATAAGCATGGCACTCACGGCCACGACGCCTGAAGGTCTGCGGGGTTCTCGTGTCCCGGATCGGGACAGGTCAAGCGGCGGCCATCGTCCGCCAGTTCCGCTTATCTACCAAGTCTCCCGCCCCGCCGACACGGACCACCCGAAGCCACCGCCATGCCGGTGCTGGCCCAATGCGTATCGCATTGCGGACACGGCAAGGACGTACCGAGTGGCGGGCAACACGGCAAGCCCGCAACGGAGGCGAGTCGGGTCGCCAACATTCTCGACAGATTGCGTCAGCAAGGCACCGCCGCCAGCGGATGCCGGGGGACGTGCGTACAGAAGAGATTCTTTTCCATCACTCGATGGATCTCGTTTTCCATTACTTGCAGCACGTAAGCCGTGTCCTCTTGCTTGCACAGCAACCCGTGATAGAACGGGGTGATCCACGTATCGGGATGTCGTTGATAGACACGATCGCAGGCGCCCATGACGATGTCGTAGGGATCGCTGTCCTGTTCGAGTATGTCGGATACGAGGTCTCCGGGGATCTCGACTTGCCAGAGCGGTTCGCCGTCCACTCGGAGACGCTTCCTCGCCACCGGGTCCAGGAAGTTCACGTCGCTCACGAAATGCGATTCCTTTTTCTCGTCGTGTACGCACTCGGAGAACGGCAGCAGCGATTCCGAGATGACTTCCTTCTTGTCCTTGTCGCCCATCATGTGCCATACCATGAACTCGCATAATCTCCAGTCCTTGTCGAGGTCGTAACCCATCTCCTCCAAGAGCCGGCGGTACTTCTCCACCACCGGGCGCATGGCTGCGACGTACTTGGGAGTTTGCGTCAAGTCCCATGCGGACTGCGTGTTCTTTTTCCGTTTCTTCATGGTTTCTCCTTTAATCTCAAAGCGGCTGGATCTCTATCTTGGGGTTCAATCGTTTTCTAGCAAAGCTCTCCCTGATGATGCAAGCGACGGTCTCGATATCGCCCGGCTTGGCAACGACGGAATCGTGTATCGGGGTGAAGAACATGTCGGGACGTTCCTTGTAGAGCCGTTGGCATACGGTCCGGATGATGATGTCCGATTCCGCCCGTTGCAGGCGTTTGGATAGTTCGGCGTAGTCCAGTCGCTTGATGTTGCGTATCGCCTGGGCCACCTTAGGGAATGCTTGACGGAATGCCGTTTTCGTTGGGGAGTTAGAGCCGTTACGTCCGAAGAAAGCGGAGGCGATGAGGTCCTGTTTCGCCTCTTCCCTTGAGATACCTGCCCTACCCGCCAAGAACTCATATAGGGTTCCGTCCTCGCACAGATTCCTGTACTCGGGGCAGGCCGTGCCATGTTCCTCCAGGACGGGGACGAGCATCAAGGGCTGGCAGTTACGGATGTCCGCTTCCATGAGCCTTTCGCCGTCCACACGCAGGTACTGCCGAAGCTCCTTCCTCATGTTGGTGATGGTGGAATGGAACCGGCCGCCCGATTCGTCCTCCGGATTCTGGACTCGTGCGCCGTCGTTCACGAGTTGCAGGACCTGGGCATGATCCTCGGGGATGTCGCCAGGGGACCGGGACTTGATCCGCCATAGCTGTTTCTGGAGATGGCGGTGCAAGCGGGTCGTACAAGCGTTGGGGGCGTTCCTCGTTCGTTTGATGAACGCCTTGTTGGTGACAGGCACGAGACGGAACGTCGTGTCCCTGAAGGCTTGGGCGAGCCTGTAGCCCATGCACTTGTCGCCTTTCCTCCATACACGGTCACATTCCACAAGCCCGCTCTCTATCGTCCAGTATCTCGCCTTGTCCGACTGTCTCCCGCATTTCTGGCGAAGGATGAGAGCAGATATCGGGTTCCAGTCCTCTTTCGTGCGCCTGTTTTCGAGGCGTTCAAGGTAGAGGGTGGAGACGAACTCTTGTGCGGCATCCCGTACGGGCTTGGAGCATTTGTCCCAATCGAAGCCCTCCGGCAGGTAGCGGGAAAAGCCGCTATTCCCCGGGCGGTCTCCACGGCGACTCGGAAGGAACTACGTAGCACCAATCTCGGGCGAGAGTTGCCCGCTGGCGTTCACTTTTCCTTTGCAGTTTCCTTTGCAAAGGTCGCCTTTGCAGAAATCCAAAAAGAAAAGCCTTTCATAACTCATTGCTATGAAAGGCTTTAAGGAGTGGAGCGGAGGAGGGTCGAACTCCCGACCTCTGCATTGCGAACGCAGCGCTCTCCCAACTGAGCTACCGCCCCAAACGAACCGTTCATTTTACAAGGGGCCGGCCTGCTTTGCAAGCCGGCCGCGGGCCCCACGGCAGGAAGCGACAAAACACGCCATTTTCGCGGCGGCCAACCCCAGTTTCCCCTTTCGATTGACGTACTTTATTTACGGATCGCCCACCCACGCCACCGCGTGGAGCAGCAGCCGAAGGAAGGCCGGTTGCTGGAAATCCGCCACCGATCTCAGCCGGGTGTAAAACGCCCGGCCGTGGCCATGACGCAGCCAGGCCACCGGCTCGACGGCCGTGATGCTGCGGCCGCCCAGCAAAACCGTCGCATCATCCGGCAGCGGCGAGACGTCCGCCGCGGCTAACCGCGAAAGGAACGGCTCGAAGCCTTCGAGCACCGGATGCCATCGGGCTGCCGGCGCCAGCTCAACCCGCACTCGCCGGTCGCAGCCCGCCGGCGAGCCAGCGGTCGCCGGCGCCACGGCAGCCAGTTCCGTTCCGGCCGATAGTACCTGAAGTTCCCGCCCAAAGACGACGACGCTATCGGCGCCGGCCGCATTCAGTCCCGCATCGAGCCGAGCGATTTCCACGCGCTCGCAGTGCATTGCGGAGCGATCGGCAATCGCCTGCTCGAACAGGGCCATGGCCGCTTGCGTGTCGGCGTCCGGTTGCTCGGCTACCAGGACCACTTGCGTCGGCGCAGCAAGAAGCTGGTCGTTGATCGTTTCATCGGGCCAAGCATAAAGGCCCATAATGCTGCTGCCCCGGCCGCCCACGCCAACCGACCGGTGCGGCGGATGCATCAGGAGCCTGCGTCCAACTGTTAGCGACTGAACCATAGCCCTTCATTATCTTGAGCGCGCGGGGAGATGTCTATTGTTCCGCCGCCCGAAAAGCGGCCTGCGAGAAAAAAACGGTCCGTCTGTAGCGATCACGTAGTCGACTCAGCCGTGGAAGGCCAGGCGGGCCGCCGCGACAAATGCTTCGACGCGGACCGGATCCTTGCGGCCGGGGCGAGACTCGACTCCGCTGGCCACGTCGACCGCCGCCGGGCCAACCGTCTGAATCGCCGCGGCAACGTTCTCCGCCGTCAGCCCGCCCGCCAAAACGAGCGGCGTCGTGCCGATCTGCGCCCGATACGCCTGGGCCACGCCCCAATCCACGACCCTGCCTGTGCCGCCGTATGCCCCGGCCACCAGGGAATCCAAAAGCACCAGTTCCAGATCGTGCTCCAATGCACGGCAGCGGTCGAGGTATTCGGCCACCGGCTCGAGTTTTTCCGGCCCGACGCGGAACGCCCGCATGACGGGCCGCCGACCCAATTGGGCCACAAATTCCGGCGGCTGGTTGCCATGCAGTTGAATCAGATCGAGTCGCAGACGGTCGAACAGGCGGCAGATCTCGTCGGCCGGTGTATCGACGAAGAGGCCCACCTTGCTGATCCCGCCCGGCAGGATGCGGACGATATTCTCCGCCGTCTCGGCCGCAACGCAGCGTGGGCTGCGGGCGTAGAAGTTCAACCCGATTGCATCCGCCCCGGCCCGGGCCACGATCAGGGCGTCTTCGACCGTCGTGATGCCGCAAATCTTCGTCTGGAACATCGGCTCCATCATCACGGATTCCCCGCAGCTTGGCAAGCCGCGGCTACCGCCCGCCGCGGTAGAGTATCTTGATGATTGAAAATCGGCACGTGTAGCGGGCGGGCTTGCCCGCCATGTGAAACGGCCAACGAGGTCATTTTCGCGGTGTGGCGTCCCGCCGGCAGCCGTCGGGCCAGGCGACGCGGCAAAGCTTGCGGGCGGGAACCGGCGGCGCGGGGGGATCGGGGGCGGCCGATTTGCCGGGAGCATTCAAGCTTCAGCCCTTCCCGCGTCGATGTCGAACTAAAGGGATTGTTGCGCCATGACATTGGGGCGGCAGTTGCGCTGCTGCCCCGCCAGGAAAGACCGGGATGGCAGTACAACTGCCATCCCAACGCTTACCGACCGAGAAACCGTCGGAGACCGGCCATGTTAGGTTGTTGCTACAGGACGCCGAAGACGGTGCGGCCGCGGTCGGCCCACTGGACGCTGGCGCCGCTCTGCCTGGTGGTGTTCTGTTTGACGGCCATCGTCGTTTACTGCTGGGGTGAGGAGATTCGAGGCCACGGCAGCGCCGCGGCCAAGCACACGGCGACGGCGTACGTCGTCGCCCGGGCCGCCAAAGGCGGCGAGAACGAGAACCGCATCCCCTTTGCCGCCACCGACGACGATCCGCGACGCGCCGAGGCAGCAGCCAACGCCCAGGCCGATAACTATATGAAGGATCAACGGGCCGAGTGGCAGCGTCGCGCCACCGCTGCCTATCGCCAAGCCCACCAGGCAGCCGAGCAGGCCAGAGTCGCCCAGGCCCAAAGCGAGGACCGCCTGGAGGCGTTCCATCGGCAAACGGCAGGCACGGCCGTAAAGCCGCAGCCGAGCCCACGGCAGGCAAACTCTTCGTCGCCGGCGATGATCGACAACCCCAAATGGCTCGATCTCAACCGCCGGCTCGGCGAGCTTCAGCAGCGGCGCGATGCCCTGCTGGTGGACCGCACGCCGGCGCACCCGGCCGTCGAAGACGTGGCGGTCCGCATCGGGGAACTCAAGCAGCAGCTTGCGGCCCTCCCCCGGCAAATCGCCGGCACTGTCCCGGCAAAGCCCGAAACTCTCGCACTGTCGCCGGCCAAGAACGCTCCGGTCACCGCCGACTCGCCGGCCCGCCGCGGCACCGAGAAACTGAGCGATCTCCAGGCGGCGGTTGAACGCTCGCGGTTGGTGTGCCGGCAGGCCGAAGCGGTGGAAAAGCGGGCCCTCCGCGACGGGCAAACAGCGGGCCCACAATATACGGTCGTTTATGCCCGGATCGCCGAAAATGCCGCACCGGCCGACGCCGACTGGCAGCGATTGATGTACACGACGTTGGCGGCGGGCTTGCTGATGGCCTTTGGGGCAGGCTTCCTGGCGGCCGGAGCCAACATCCGCCCGCCGGTTGCCAGCGTCGCCGAAGTGCAGGCCGCTGCCGGCGTCCCCGTCATGGCCACGATCGTCGCGACCAGCCGCCTTCCCGATCCGCTTTGCCTCCGCCGGCGTCAAGCGCGGCTTCGCCGCTGCTTGCTGGCCGCAGGGCTTCTGCTCATGGCGGCTTGTCCCGCGGCAACCGTCTGGGGACTGCTCTAAATACGCAGCGTGCGTGAAACGCACCGCCCGTTGAGTATGGTGCGTTTCACGCACCCTGCAAGACGGCCGCCTACACCACCACGGACGTTGGCGTCCGCAGCCGGACGAGCAGGCTCCGCACCATTTCCGACCGCTCTTGCAGTTCGGCGCGAACACTTGAGCTGCGGGTATGATGGATTTCGACCGGCAGTTCACTCCGCTCGCGTTCCAGCATTTCGACGATCAGCGCCCATTCCGCTTCCGTGATTTTTGGTTCGTCGTACATGGTCGCGTTCCTCCTTTTTCTCATCCCTCATGTAGTCTACGCGGCCGGCGGCAAGAAATGAATGAACCGCATGGGGGAGGGAGGAACGCGACCCTTAGCCGAAATACGCCACGGCATTGCGGAACATTTGCAAACCGTCGCCGACGGCCCCCGCCTCGCCGCGGGTCCAGCGGGGGTGCTGGGTCGGATCGATGTGCCGTTCGGGATGGGGCATCAGCCCGAGCACGCGCCCCGTGGCGTCGCACACGCCCGCCACGTCGGCCATCGCGCCGTTGGGATTGTCGGCCGGCGCGTAGCGCAGGACGAGTTGGCCCGCGGCCTCCAACCGCTTGAGGGTTTGCTCGTCGCGGGCGACGAACTTTCCCTCGGCATGGGCCACCGGCAGGTACATTTGCTCGATGCCGGTCAGAAACACGCATTTCGTGCCTTGCGTTTGCAACCGCACCCAGCGGTCTTGATAGCGGCCGCAATCGTTCACCGTCAGGGTGGCCGACGGCCCGTCCGCCGCATCGGTTTCCAATAGCACGGGCGATTTCATCAACACCTGGAACCCGTTGCAGATGCCCAGGATCAGTTTGCCGTCGGCCTTGAACCGCAGCATCTCGTCGACTAGGTGGTGGAGCATCTGGTTGCCGAGGATGCGGCCCGAGCCGATGTCGTCGCCGTAGCTGAATCCGCCCGGCACGCAGAGGATTTGGAACTGCCGGAAGAGCGTCGGTTGCTCCAGCAGGCGGTTGATGTGCAGGACTTCGGTTTTCGCACCGGCCTGCTGAAAGGCGAAGGCGGTTTCGGCGTCGCAATTGGTGCCGGGGGCGCGAAGGATGAGAACGTTGGGAGCGGCCATCAGTTTTCTTTCAGAATAATGGAACTCCGTATCAGTCTACTCAGCATCGTTTCCTCGTGCCAGTCCTCGGCAGGCACCCGTTTAGAGTCCGTCCGCCCTTCGGGATTTTGGAGTGCGGCGATTTATCGCCGCTTTTTGCCCGTGCCGATTGGACGCGGAGCTCATCATTGGTAAGTTTTTTGCGCGAAACACATCGCGATAACCATGGAACCCAAAAAACGACGATAAATCGTCGCACTCCAAAGGCGGATGGACCCTTTGCGGGCGTTTCCGGCGCAGCCGGTATCTGGCCGGCGTTCACGCTAGGTTAGTGTGCGTGAAAGTGCGTCAGGGACGGCCCGCAGCCGTTGCGCTAACGCCGCCGGGGTGGTAGAATCGCTTGTCATGAACAGCATCAAAATGACGGGCCCGCATTACGCGGCGATTTGGACAGTGCTTTGGCTCCACCTGACCGTCCTCGGCGTTTCCCGGGGTGCCCCGCCAACTGCGGATTCGCCCCGCCCCGAGCACCGGGTGCGCTTCTGCGGGTTTGGCGGCGATCGCCCCTTGCTGGCCGGCCTGGCCGCGCTCTGGCCCAACCTGGAATACTGCCGGGGCTATGACGAGAGCCGCCTGGGCGACATGAAGCGCTTGGGCCAGATCGCCCACGATTTGGGCATCGTCTACTCCCTCCAAGCCTGCGCGCCGGCCTTTCCGCCGGGCTATCTGGATAAGCACCACTGCTGGGCCGTGGACTTCCTGGGTCGCACCCCCCATGACCTGGGAACGGGCCATCCCGTGGGCGACTACTGCCATCCCGCCACCGTGGCCGAACTGCGCCGCAACCTGGACGTGACCATCAAGACGGCCGGAGCCAGCTCGCTGGGCATGGTCGACTTTGTCTGGCCCTGGGTGGGAGGCCGCTGGGGCTATTCGCCGGCCGATTTCGCCGCCTATCGCGCCGCGCTGAAGGGCACCGACGACGGCCTGCTGGTGATCGATTCCGGCGGTGAGCGGCGACTCAGTTTTTGGGATTACGTCGACGAACTGTCCGGCGTGCGCTTTCAACCCCGCGACGTGGGCTGCGCCAGTTGGGACGCCTACGAGCCGATCCGCCCGCCGGCGCTCGAGCGGGCGCCGACGGCCGAGAACCGCCGCAATTTCTTCTTGTTCCATGCCTTGTTCCACTATTGCTGGGCCCGTTTTGCCCAAGAGGGCGGCCGTTATGCCCAACACCTGGGCGGCGAGCTGCAGGCCACGCTCAACCCGGAGAACGTCTGCAACGGCACCGACCTGCTCCTCTGGGGACGACTGAAGGCCACCGGTACGCCCTGGTTCGAAGAGTGGAGCGGCCCCTGGATCGCCATCGCCGGCTACCACAACTTGCCCTATTTCGCCCGGGCGTGCCGCCGCTCCGGCAAGCGGCTGGGACTGATCGGCGAAACGGGCGCGGCCGGCGGCCATCCCGACAATTCCGGTTTTGGCCCGGCCCGTCCCCATTACTGGGACCCCAAGGCCAACTACGCCATCACCTACGCCCTGGGCGCCGACGCCGGTTTCAACGATCGCGAGGAAGACTACTTCTACACCTCCCTGAGCGAAACGCAAGACCCGGCCGGACCCCATTACGACTGCTGGCGCGGCTACCTGCTGGCCATGGATGGTTTCTGGCAGTACGCGCTGGACGACGCTCGCCGCCCGCCCTGCGAAGTGCTGGCCGTGGGCAACCGCTCGGTGCTCCACTACACCGACAATTCCGACTACTCGACCAACCAGCGTTATAGCTTCACCGCGCCGCTGGTCGAGATGCACCTCGATTACCACCAGGGCTTCTTCCCGCTCGACCGGGAGTTGCTTGCCGAGCATCGGGTGATCCTTTTTTCGCCGTGGGACTATCCGCGTCGCATGGCCGGCACGATGCGCCGCTGGCTGGCCGCGTCGCCGGACCGGGTTTTGGTGACGCACAGCTTCGCGCCGACTCATCCCTGCAATGGCCTCCACTTGCAGCCGGGAACCGAACTTGAAGACAAGGCGGCGGCCGGCGACTTCGGCCTGCGCGGCCTGCGGCAGACCACCGAGCGCAAAGGCACCATCACGGAAATTGCCTCCGAATGGCGCGACATCTTCCCGCTGCCCGTCGGCACCCGGGTGAACCTGCCGCTGCCGCTGGTCCATTGCGAGGGACGCCCCCTGGTGAAACTGGGAGACCTCAACCTGGTGACCGAAGTGCGTCCGGATCAGGGTGGCGGCCGCATCGTCTATCTCAACTTCGCGCCTCCGGATCGCTACCAGAGCCCGGCCGATGCCCATTCGGCCCTGTTGCAGGCCTGTCTGGCGGCCGCGCTCCGGCAGGCGGGCTGCCGGCCGCAGGCCGAGGGCTCAGCCCGCTGGGCCAGCGCGAAATACACGGTTGGCGATGGCAGCACCTATCTCTTGCTCAACGCGGACGCGGCCGGCCAGCCGCGCTTCACCGAGGAGACGGCCAGCATGGCCCCGGCCGAAAAGCTGGCCCTGCTGCTGAAGCCGGACACCAACTACGCCATCTACGATCTGCTGGCCGAAACGATCGCCGAGCGCCGCACCGACGCCGCGGGCCGGCTGCCCGTGTTTCTCAGCGGAAAAAACATCCGGCTCGTACAAGTGGTGCCGGCCGGGCAGGGGCCTTTTCTCGCCTTCACCGAATGCCAGCGCCGCGACGCCGGACCGCGCCGCACGTTGCCGGCCCGCCTCTATTCGCACCGGGGCAACGGCCGGGTGGTATTGGGCGGGCTACCGCCGGGCGCAAAGCTGCTGGTGGACGGCCGTCCCGTTGACATCGAGCGCGCCTGTGCCGGAAAGATGGGCGTGGTGCGTGTGCCCCGTGGCGAGCACGTGCTTTCGGTGCGCTGACGGCTCGCGCGGTGTGTGAAACGCGCCATCCTGATGCAGCGTGTCGCATCTCGACGAGACGGTGCGTATTGCACCCTACTTTTTCAACGGCTGGCTTAGCTCGATCGGGATCCCGTCGGGGTCGAGGAAATAGACATATCGGTTGCCGGCGTTGGGACCGCCTTCGACGGTCATCGCCTCGGACATGAAGCGGACGCCCAGCTTCTTTAGTCGCTCCATTTCGGCATCCATGTCATCCACCAGGAAGCAGAGGTGGGCGCTGCCCGTATCGCACAGCCGCGGCGGCCGGGGGGCGCCCACCGGCGCGTTGAAATGGATCAGTTCCAGCCCTATTCCGTGGCCCCGCAGGTGGACGATGTGCTGCTCGGCGCCGGGAAGCTGCGTGACCTTTTCCGGCGTCGGACCGCTGATGGTCCGGTCGCTCAGGATTTCGAAGCCCAACGCCTCGCCATAAAAGCGCAGGGCCCGCTCCATGTCGCTCACTTCGAACGAAACGTGATGAACTCCGGTAATCATGATGTCCTCGGGGCGGAGGGTACGAAGGGGAACTGCGGCAGCTACCCGACGTGGTAGACGGCCAACTTGCGGATCTGCGGCTCGGCCACCGACTCCGTTGTCCGCAGGCGGATTTTGGTCGCCTCGACGGGGGCAAAACGCTCGATCCGCTTGTGGCCGATCGACTGCCCGCGACACACGGCGATCCATTTGCCGTCCACCAGGCCCTCGATGACGTACCGCCGGAGGCGCTCCCCGGCGTCGATCTGCTCCATGACGATGGCGTGATCGATAACGGTCGGTTTCGCCAGGGCCAGCTCCACGATCGGGCCCCGTCCGCTGGTTTCGGCGATGCTATGGCCGAAGCGCCGGCGGATCTCATCGCCGAACTCCCGCAGGCGGCGGAGATCGGCTTGCGGCACCAGGCCGTCGCGGTCGATATTGGCGTTCATGATCAGGTTGCAGCCGCGGCCGACGGACTGATAGTACATCTCGACCAGTTCGGCGAGCGAATAGATGCTGGCCTCGCGGTTGGGGTGCCAGAACCAGTCGTGGTTGCGCAACGGGGTGTCGCACTCGCCGGGCTGCCAGATCTTGCCCTGCGGATCGCCCGTGTTCCACCATGGATAAGGGCATTTGCCGCTTTCGCTGCCGACCCAGCGGGTGTTGCCGGCCGGATTGTCGGGCGGGCCCAGGAAGGTCACGGCGTGGGGTTGCAGCCGCTTGAGGATCGGCACCAGGTCCGGTCCGCCTTTCTCGGGCGGCAGCGTGCCGCCGTCGAACCAGATGTAGCTGAGCGGGCCGTAGTTGCCCCACAATTCGGTCACCATGCGTTCCGCCCGCCGCCGATACTCGACCTGCCGCGGATCGCTGGGCCCGCTGGCCCCTTTCACCATGCAGTTGTCAAAAACGTCGCAGTACGCGTTGGCCGGCATGCTGCAATAGAGGCCGGGCCGAACGCCGTACTTGCGGCACGAGGCGACGTAATCGGCCACCACGTCCCCCTTGCCGCCCCGCCACTTCGACTGCCGCACGCCGTACGGATACGCGTCGCTCTGCCAGGAAATGAAGCCGGTGCAGTGCTTGGCCACGTAGACCGCGTAGCGGGCCCCCATCGCTTTGGCCGCTTCCAGCCACTGATCGGTGTTGAGTTTCGCCGGATTGTAGAGATTCGGATCGAGGTGTCCTTGGCGGGGCCAGTCCGACTCGCTGCCATCGGTGAAGGTGGCGATGTCCAGGCAGATGAACATCCCCAGTTCCAAGTCCTGCCAGGCCGCCTGCTCCGGCGTCGGTCGCGGCAGATCGGTCTTGCCGGCCTTTTCGGCCGCGCTACAACACGGCGCCGCGAGCATCAGCAAGATCAGTGAAGCAAAGGTTGTCGTTCGCATGGGTTTGCTCCAGGGGGGGCGACGCGGGACAGATTGCGGTTCGCGGAGTGGAATCGGCGTGGATTTCGACCCGGAGGGTCGTTTGATAGTAGCCCAGCGATTCATCGCTGGGTAGCGGAGGGCCCTCAATTTCGTGTTCGTCCCGGTAGGGACGATTGAATCTCGGATGTACCGTTGCGGCTATTTCCGCGGGAACACTCCGCGCGTGTTACCATCGCAGCGGCTTCTGCCACGCTTCTTTTAGTGCCGAGACATCGGCCAACAGGATCTTATCGTCGCCGCTTAGGATTTCCAGTTGGCCGCCGGCGGTTACCTCGCCAATCCGGGCGTTGGCAATGCCGGACAATGCGGCTTCGAATGCGGCGGCATTTTGCGGCCGGACTTCGCATAGGAAGCGGGTGTTCGATTCGCTGAAGAGGAGAACGACTGGTAAGCCTTGGCCGCCCTCACCCCCGGCCCCTCTCCCGCGAGCGGGCGAGGGGAGCGAATTGCCCTCACCCCCAGCCCCTCTCCCGCGAGCGGGCGAGGGGAGATCGCGAGGCACACCGTCGAGCGATATCGTTGCCCCCAAACCGCCGGCGAAGGCCATTTCGGCGATGGCCGCGGCCAGGCCGCCTTCGCTCAAATCGTGACAGGCACGAACCGTGCCCGCATAAATCGCCTTGTGCAGCGCCAGGAACGTGGCCTTGGCCATCTTCGCATCGACCTTGGGCGGCTCGCCGCCCGAAAGGCCCTCGACCATCGCAAAGTGCGACCCGCCCAGTTCGTTTTTCGTCATCCCGACCAGATAGAGCAGATTGCCGGGCTCCTTCAGGTCCATCGAAACGCAATGGCCGACGTCGTCGATCTGGCCCAGGGCGCTGATCAAGAGCGACGGCGGGATGGAAATCGGCTCCGCGGCGCCGTGCGGGCGGAACTCGTTGTTGAGGCTGTCCTTGCCGCTGATGAACGGAGTCCCCAACTCGATGGCAACATCGTGACATGCCAAGGCGGCGCGGACCAGCGAGCCGAGCGTCTCGGGCCGATCGGTCGTCCCCCAGCAGAAATTGTCGAGAATGGCGATCCGTCGCGGATTGGCCCCCACGGCCACGCAGTTGCGCACCGCCTCGTCGATCGCACTGGCGGCCATCCAATAGGTATCGAACTCGCCGTAGCAAGGGTTCATGCCACACGAGACGACGATGCCGCGGCGGCTATCGAGCACCGGCCGCAGCACGGCCGCATCGCCGGGACCATCGTTGGTCACTCCGACCAGCGGCTTCAACACGCTGCCCCCCTGCACCTCGTGATCGTATTGGCGAATCACCCATTCCTTGCTGCAAACGTTGAGCGAGCCGAGGATTTTGAGCAGGGTGGCGGTGTAGTCACTCGTCCCCTCTCCCTCCGGGAGAGGGTTAGGGTGAGGGCCTATTGCTCCTTCTGGAACCTCGGCGGCCAAGCCGGCGCTGGTGTCTCCCATTGCGTCAATGTAGCGCCCGAGCCGATCCAATTCGTCGTTGAGCCGCTGCAGTTCGGCAATGTTGTCCGCCCTCCGCTCCGCCCTCACCCCCAGCCCCTCTCCCAAAGGGAGAGGGGAGGAAGAAGCCCTCACCCTAGCCCTCTCCCGGAGGGAGAGGGGACAGGAGGGCGGCGGTGCGTAGACCGCGTCGCGAACGACCGGTGGGCGGCCGTCGTGCAGGAATGCCATCGCCATGTCGGCCACCTGCTGGCCGTTGTATTTAAGGAGCAATCGGCCCGTCGGCGTAAACTGGCCGATCACCGTGGCCTCGACGCACTCGGAATCGCACAGGGCACGGAGCTCGTCCCACTTTTCCGGCGAAACGCTCAGGACCATGCGTTCCTGGGCCTCGGAGATCCAGATTTCGGTGTACGAAAGGCCTTCGTATTTCAACGGCACGCGTTCGAGCCAGACCTCGGCGCCGATCTTTTCGCCCATCTCGCCCACGGCGCTGGAAAAGCCGCCGGCCCCGCAATCGGTCACGGCGTTGTACAGGCCGCGGTCGCGAGCGACCAAGAGCACGTCCAAGAGCATCTTCTCCGTGATCGCGTTGCCGATCTGCACGGCCCCGCCGGAAAGCGTCTCGCTATGGCTGGTGAGTTCGGCCGAACTGAAGGTGGCGCCGTGGATGCCGTCGCGGCCGGTGCGGCCGCCCAGGGCCACGATCAGGTCGTTCGGCTGCGTGTGTTTGAACGATTTGTCGCGGGGAATCAGGCCAATGTTGCCGCAGTAGACCAGCGGGTTGCCCAGGTAGCGCGGGTCGAAATAGATCGCGCCGTTGATGGTCGGGATGCCCATGCGGTTGCCGTAATCGCGCACTCCGGAGACGACGCCGCGAATCACCCGTCGCGGATGGAGCGCACCCGGCGGAACCGCGTCGGCCGGCGTGTCGGGCGGGGCGAAGCAGAAGATGTCGGTGTTGCAGATCGGCTTGGCGCCCATGCCGGTGCCCATCGGGTCGCGGATCACGCCGCCGATGCCGGTGTTGGCCCCGCCGTAGGGCTCCAGGGCCGAGGGATGGTTGTGCGTCTCGACCTTGAAAACGACGTTGTACTGGTCGTCGAAGTGAATCACGCCCGCGTTGTCCGAAAACACGCTCACGCACCAATCGTCCGCCCCGGCCTGCCGGCGGATCTGCTGCGTGGCGGCAAAAATGGTCTCCTTGAGCATGTTCTCGAAGCGCCGCTCGCCGGCCGGGTCGCGATAATGGATGCGCCCGGCCAGCGTCTTGTGGCTGCAATGCTCGCTCCAGGTTTGGGCAACGGTCTCCAACTCGACGTCGGTCGCATCGCGGGCCAGCTCGCAAAAATGGGCCTGGATGGTCTGCATTTCCGTCAGCGACAGGAAAAGCTGCCCCTCGCGGCTGAGCTGCTGGAGGGCCGCATCGTCCATCGTGCGGATCGGCACCGTCAGCAGGCGGAATTCGTAGGGCGAGCCGAGTTGCAGACGCTCGAAATCGAGCGGGCCCAGAATCACCTGCTCGATGGCGTCATTGGCCAGCACTTTCGAGCACAGCAGCGCGAGCCGGTCGCCGGCCAGCGGTCCGACGGCGTATTTTTTGAGCGTGCGGACAGCCTCGGCCCGGATGCCGCAGTCGGCGATGGCGGCCATCGCGCTCTGGGCCACGGGATCGGTCACGCCCGGCTTCGGCAGCACGTGAATCCAGTGCGCCCGCCCGTCGGGCAGCGCGGTCAAGCAAGGGTCGCCCAGCGGGGCGGCCACGGTCCGCTCGACCACGCTATCGGCCAGCAGCTCCTGCGCGATGCGCACCACCTGGGCCCGATCGAGATCGCCCTGGATCAGATATCCGCGGGCGGAAGTGATGGGCAGATTGTCGGCCAGTTGCAGTTCGGCGGCCGCCGCGGCCACGTCGCGGGCGCCAAGATCGGGCTGGCCCGCGGCGGCAAAAATGTCAACTTCCCAAAGCATCACGGTTCTTCTTCGCGAGGGTGAGAAAGCGGGTGATTTCGTCCTGGTCGTTGTCGCGCAGGGCGGCGTGCAGGGCGGCGAGCTGGGCCCCGTACTGTTCCAACGCGGTCAGTACGTTGCAGCGATTCAGCGTGAGGATTTGCCGCCACAGTTCGGGATCGCTGCCGGCCACGCGGGTCGTATCCAACAGGCCCGTGCCCGAAAAACGGAAATACTTCTCCGGCAGGGCCAGCATCAAGGCTGCCGCGGCCACGTGCGGCAAATGACTGCTCGCCGCCAGCACCTGGTCGTGCTCGTCGGGCGTCATCTGCACGACCACCGAGCCGAGCGAGTGCCAAAACTGCTCCAGCAGGTCGAAATCCTCGGCCCGGGTGTTCTTGGTGGGCGTGAGGATCGCCAGCCGGCCATCGAACAGGTCGGCCGAGGCGTGCGCGGAGCCGGTTTTCTCGCTGCCGGCCAGCGGATGGCTGCCCAGAAAGCGACAGCCGCGGGCCAGATCGCCGTCCAGGGCGTCGACGATCGCCTGCTTGACGCTCCCCACGTCGGTCAACAGCATCCGCTCGCGGCCGTGCTGGGCCGCCTGTCGCACATGTTCGACAATTCGGCCAACGGGCGTGCAGACGATGACCAGCTCGGCCTCGGCCACGCCCTTCGTGAGATCGATCGTGGTATGGCTGATGGCCCCCACGCGGCGTGCCATGCGGAGACTGGCCTGCCGGCGGCCGATGCCGACGACGTTCTTGGCCAGCTTTCGTTGGCGCAGGGCCAGCCCGATCGATCCACCGATCAGTCCGACCCCCACAATGGCCACCGTATCCCACGATTTCATGACGTCTTCCGATTTCGACGTTTAGTCGGCGGGCTTGCCGGCCGCGAAAATGGGATCGCTTACCACTCCAGCGCAGCGGGCAAGCTCGCTGGCTAGACTTCTTTTGCTCAGAAGGGCTCTATTGTACCAAATTGCCGCCGGTTGGTAGTGGGGGCGAGCGCGGGCGTAAGCGGCTGAGCCGTTGAAAAAAGCCGTCGCTGGCGATATCTTGACCTATCGACACCTTTGGAGAAAACACGATGACACGCTCGCTCTTATTGTTGACCGCCGCACTAGGGTTTTTGGCCACTGCCGCTTCCGCCGCCGAACCGCCCGTCCGGCGGGAAAACACCGAATGGTGCAACATCTGGATTCCCGAGGCCACGCGAACCGATCTGCCCCGCGTGCTCCTGATCGGCGACTCGATTTGCAACGGCTACCACAGCGGCGTGGAAAAGGAGCTGAAGGATAAATGCCTGGTCGCCATGCTGGCCACTTCGTCGGCCCTGGGCGATCCGGCCCTGACGGAGCAGGTAAAACTGCTGCTAAGCAACTACAAGTTCGCCGCCATCCATTTCAACATCGGCCTGCACGGCTGGGATTCGACCGAGCAGGAATACGGCCAGCAGTTTCCCAAACTCCTGGAGGTCATTCGCCGAAGTGCCCCCACGGCAAAACTGGTCTGGGCCACCAGTACGCCCGTGCGCCAGCCCGCGCCGAACCTCCGCGAGTTCGGCGAAAAGAACGAGCGGGTCAAGGCGAGGAACAAAATTGTCGCGCAGTTGGCCGCCCGAGAGCGTATCCCGCTCGATGATCTTTATCGCCTCGTGGAAAATCACCCGGAGTATTCCGGCGGTGACGGCGTTCACTACAACGCCCAGGGCCAGGCGGCCGAAGCTGCCCAGGTGGCCCAAGCGATCCTCGACGTTTTGGCGAAGTGACCGGTAATGAGCCAGTTCTACGAATATTTCCATACGGTCACCGACGCCGAGATCGACGAGCAGGGCCACGCCAACAACGTGGTCTACGTGGCGTGGATGCAAGATGCCGCGCTTGCCCATTCCGCGGCCCTCGGCTGGACGGCCGAACGCTATCAGCGGCTGGGCGGGGGCTGGGTCGCCCGCTCGCACACCATCGAGTACCTGCGGCCGGCCTTCGCGGGCGACAAGATCGTCGTCCAGACCCAGGTGGCCGACATGAAGAAGGTCACATCCACCCGCATCTACCGCATCATCCGCCCGGCCGACGGCGAACTATTGGCCAAGGCCGAAACCCACTGGGTCTTCATCAGCTACGCCACGGGCAAGCCGACCCGCATCCCGGCCGAAATCGCCAAGGCATATCCGGTGGCGGCACACCGGTGACGGCCGATTACGCCTCCTCCAGTATCCCGATGATCTCTCGGGCGACTTCTTCCACCGACTTGCCGGTGGCGTCGATCCGCTGCCAGCCGTGCTTGCGGCACAGATCGGCCATGAAGGACAATTCCGCGCGGATCTGCTCCAGCGACGTATAGGGGTGCAGCGGGATCGACTCCTCCTCGGCCCGGACGCGGCGAAGCTGCTGAAGCTTGTCCGGGGCCATCGTCAGGCAGAAAACCCGCTCGGCCGGCACGGCCAGCAGGTCCGGCGGCGGCACCTCCGGCGCCAGCGGCACGTTGGCCGCAAACCAGCCACGATAGGCCAGGTAGAGCGTGGTGGGCGTCTTCATGGTCCGCGAGACACCGACCAGCACCACCTCGGCGCGATCGAGGCTCGCAGTGTTCTGGCCGTCGTCGTGGCGGAAGGCGAACGAGACCGCCTCGATCTCGCGGGTTTTGGCCTCGGCCAGCGTCTCGAACAGGCCCGGCTTCTCCTGCGGGGCCAGTTTCAGATGGGTGGTAAAGCGTTCCAGGATCGGCCCCATCATGTCCAAGGCGTCGACGCCGTGCGTGCGGGCTTCGGCCCGCATCACCCGCCGCAACTCGTTGGACACCAGCGTGTGGATGATCATGGCCTCCTGGCCGCGGGCTTCGTGCACGACGGCATGGACCTGCCGGGGCGTGCGGACGTGCGACCGGCGCACCAGGCGGACCGGCGCATCGTGAAATTGGACCAAACCGGCCCGCACCATTCGCTGGGCCGTATCGCCGGTGGCGTCGGAGACGACGAAGACCGTGAGCATGGGTGTCTCCACGTTGGGGTGGCACAAGCGTTGGGGTGGCAGTTGCACTGCCACCCCCGTTTGGCCGCAATTCGCCGGGGGCGGCAGTGCAACTGCCACCCCAACGGCCCGTTACCGAGCCGCCCATTCTTCGGCCACTTCGCTGGCGATTATCGCCCATTGCCAAAGCCGCTCGGGCTGGTACCGGACCGTCGAGATGTCTTTCATGATCAGCTCCACGTGGCACTTGCCGCCGGTCGCTTCCATAAACGCGACGAGCTCCTGCCGAGCCCGCTCGGGATGCCACGCGTCTTCGGCCAGGATGGCCGGGCTGGGTTTGCGGCTCATCACGTACTGGGCGCCGATCTTCTCCACCACCCGCTCGGTGTTGCACCAGGGACTGACGGAAATCTTCCGCAGGTTGGGAACGCGCCGCAGAATCTCGATCTTCTGGTCCAGCGGCTCGCAGCAACCGTAATACGTGAGCCCCCATCGCGACAGCCAGCGCAAATCGTGCTCCAGGGCGAACTCCCAGTGCATCCGCGGCGAAACCTCCGAGAAAATCTGGGCGTTCGAGCAGCCCCACATGTTGTGCGGCTGAACGCAACGTTCATCAAAGCTCTCGCCGGGCAACCGGCTGGTGTAACCATAGCCGCCCGAGCCGATCCGCGTGTTGTCGCAATCGAGCGACAGGAGGTTTTGGGCCGCGAACTGGTCCAACTCGGCCATCCAGGCGTCGACCATCCGCTCGACGCCCGCGTGGACCAGTTCCGGCCGCTCGATCATGTCGATCATCGCCTCTTCGATGCCCCACCAGCGGATCAGGTAGTCCCAGGGCGTGAACCAGATGTGGGTTTGGCCCATTTTGCGCACCGGCAGGATGCCGTCGTACACCTGGCACATGGCCTGATAGCGCAACTCGGTGGCCAGGGTGTTGTGCGTCACGATCGGCATCTTGATCTTTTCCAGATCGGCCCAATCGCGGATCTGGATGTTGTAATGCCGCGAGACGACGTCGTTGGCCTCGTCCGTCTTGACGACGTCCACGTCCTCGATGATGCCGAAGTCGGTGCTGTGGACGGCCAGCGGGCAGGCCAGAAAATCGTTCACGATCATGTCGCCGGGCAGGTGCCGCCACTGGTAGAGCGTGCGCCGCAGGTCCCGCTCCTGGTCCCGCGCCCAGGGATGCTCGGTCACGAGCGCCAGCTCGCCGTCGACGTCCATTTCGTGCCAGCAGATCTCGTTGATCCAGACCATCGGGCGTTCCGACTCGAGATCGTTGAGCTTCTGCCAGAGCCGCGCCTTCTCCTTGTGGACCGGCAGCGCGGCAATTTGGGCCACCTCGGCGGCCAGGCGGCGGAGAACGTCCCGATCGCGGGGCGAAAGCTCGATTTCCTCGGCCAGCGGCGGCGGCTCGTAATGGCTGGGATCGTGTAGCACGGCAGGTCTCTCGCAGGGATGTCGCCGCCATCGGGCCGGCGCGATGGTTGTTTTCGGGTCGGGTTAGGATTATATATGACGTGACCGACGTTGTCCATTTGACTGCGCCAACGGAGCCGTGTAGCGGCCGACGTGTAGTGGCCAACGTGCAGCGGGCAACTTGTAGCGGCCGCGCTTGCCCGCCGCGTTTCCGCACTGCCGGGCAAGCCAGCAGTGGCACCCGTTTGTTGTGCTGTACGTCATCTTTCGATAATCGGACCTTAACGGAGACTTCGATGAACGCACGAACACGTTTTAACCCAATCATCGCGCTCGCTGTGGTACTGATAGGAACTTCGGTCGGCATGGCAGTCGGCCAAGACGCCAAGAAGCCGCCCGCCCGCTACGGCACCGTGATCGGCCTGCGGCCGGAGAAGATCGCCGAGTACAAGAAGCTCCATGCGGCCATTTGGCCCGAGATTGCCAAGGCGAACCATGAGGCCCACATCCGCAATTACTCGATTTACCTCCGCAAGCTGCCCGACGGCAATTATTACCTGTTCAGCTACTTCGAGTACGTAGGCCGAGACTTTGCCGGCGACATGAAGCGCATGAAAACCAATCCCGACGTCAAGCGGTGGTGGAGCTTCACCGATCCTTGCCAAAAACCGCTGGCTGACCGCAAGCCGGGCGAGTGGTGGGCCTCGATGCAAGAAGTATTTCACCAGGACTGAGGACGATGCTATGAATCGAATCATAAGTCTCGGTGTCACTACGGTCTTGTTCGTGCAGTGTGCCAATCTACAGGCTGCGGAACCCGGTTTCAGCCCCCATGAGCCCGTGGTTCGCGTGGCGAAAGACGTAGCGTATCTCGCGCCGGAGCGCACGGAGAAGGCCGATCTCTATCTGCCGCCGACGTTCGAACCGGGGAAAAAGTACCCGGGTATCGTGATTATTCACGGAGGCGGGTGGACGGGCGGCGACAAAGGCGCGGCGCGCGAGAAGAACATCGGCACCACGCTCGCCTCGCACGGCTATGTGTGTCTGTCGATCAATTATGCCCTGGCGAAGCGCGGCTCGCCGACCTTTCCCCAAAACATCCAGGATTGCAAGCGGGCGGTGCGCTGGCTGCGAAAGAACGCCGCCCGGTTCCAACTCGATCCCGAGCACATCGGCGCCATCGGCGGCTCGGCAGGCGGGCATCTTACGGCTCTGCTGGCGGTGAGCGGGCCGGAAGTGGGGCTCGATCCCCAAGAAGACGCCGAGTACTCATGCCGCATTCAGGCCGCGGTGCCGATGTACCCGCACTGTGCCGCCTCGTGGGAAGGCGAGGTGCCGCCCAGACCTTATCCGAAGCTTCCCATGTTCGCCAAACCGCAGGCCGAGGCGCCGGCGCTGTGGGACTCGGCTTCGCCCATCAAGCAGCTTTCAAAGGACGATCCGCCGATGTTGATTTTGCACGGTAGCGCCGACAGGACCACGCCGCTCGATCAGTCCACGCGTTTTCACGAAGCGGCCAAGAAGATCGGCGTGCATAGCGAGTTGATCATCGTCAAAGGTGCTCCCCACAGTTTCGACCTTCAGCCCAAGCAGCGAGATCTTCGGCCGGACGTCATCAGGTTCCTTGACAAGTATCTTAAGCGGAACGAATGAACAGCTTCTTCACTGCCACTCGCCCTTGTGCCCGAAACGGCTGATCACGTTTTCCGAAAACTCCTCGATCGAGGCGTCCAGGTTGGCCAGAATCTCGGCCGTCGACTTTCCGGTCGCGGCGCGGGCGGCGGCCAACACCGTCTGGCACTCGTTGTCGTCCATGAAGCGGGCGGCCTCCAACAGTTGCTGCTCATCTTCCGGCGGTACGGCCAGGAAGCCGTGCTTGTCGGCGTGGATCAATTGGCCGGGGTGGATCGTGCGGCCGAACACCTCGACTTCGCCGCCCCAGCGCACCGGGGCAACAAAGGCGTGACCCACGCACAACCGGCGGGCGAGGGCCTTGAAGCCCACGCTGTTCATCTCGTCGAGATCACGGATGCCGCCGTCGGTAATGGTGCCGATGCAGCCCAGCGCCCGGTGGCAGGTGCTGGCAACCTCGCCCCACAGCGCTCCGATCACGCGCGGCTTGTCCAGGTCTTGAACGACTACGATCTTCGGACCGGGGGTCTCGGCGATGTAGGCGCGATAGTCGCGCCAACCGTTAGCTTTCTTGCGGTGCTCGGGGTTGCTCGGCTCGATCACCAGCGTTACCGCGTAGCCGACCATAGGGCCCATGTGCGGCATGAAGTCGTGGACCTCTTCCAGGTTGAAGCCGTCCTTGCCGGCGTCGTGGCGGGTGACTTGCTCCCAGCCGTTGTAGATCGTCGGCGTGTTCCATCGCTTGAGTTGCAGCAGTTCCACGTCGCTCAACTGCCGCCGGCCGTCCTGTGCTTGATTTGTCGTCATGGTCTTAGTCAGTATTCCCGGGTTTGTTCCGGGTGAAGTATAGTTCGCGTTAGGTACTGAGACCAGCGAGACTCCTCGTCCGGCTGGCAGACCAACGTCATGCAGGTGGCACGGTCGGCATCAAAATCCAGCCAACGGAGGCCATTTTCCGCTTGTAGCGGGCAACGCTCGTGCGCCACCCAATGACCGGCGAAAAAATCGCCTACGACGGCTTGAAACCGGCCGGGGCGGGACGGCAGGCCGAGCCGGCCCGGCTCGCACGGTCCTACCAGGATTGCCGCCGATTTTCGCAAGTCGGCCCCATTGAGCGAAAGGAGCATTTTCAAGCCGCGGCCGACCACCAGGGACTCTCCGCCGACGCTGGCCTGGCCATCGGTCGTCAAGGCGACGATTTTCCCCTCCCGCGTGACTGCCGCCATGACCGGCCAGCCGTTACGGGCCCGGAGCGTCACCGCCCCGGCCGCGGTGGGCAGGTAGACATCTTGCCCACCCTCGCCTTTTTGCCCATTGAAGACGACATGAATCGTCCCGCCGGGCTCCGTGGCCTGGGCCATCACGTGTAACCAGGGCCGATCAGGTTTGACCGGCAGCGGTTTCAGACCGCTCGCCTGAAGCACCGCTCGGTAAAGATCCCGGCAGCCGTCGCCCAGTTCAGCCGGATCCGTAAAGAAGTAAACGGTGCCGTGCCCTACGCGGTTGCGCAGCAGCACCGGTTCTCCGCCCGCCGTCTTCGCCCTCACCCCCGGCCCCTCTCCCGCGAGCGGGCGAGGGGAGGAAACGCTGCCCAATACCTCGGCGCTCGTCGCCTGGACGCGGATGGCCGGCCGCACGTTGTGCGGCGGGAGCGAAGACAGCGAAAACGTCGCTTGCCGCTCTTGTCCCTTCTCCCGTTGGATGTCGGGAAAGTTGACGGCCAACGATCGTGCCCCGGCCAACTCCTCCAACCGGGCCATTCTGGTCCGCCGCCGATCGGCATCGTACGCGAAATCGCCGCTCACCAGCAGCGTGCCCCCGCCGCGGACCCAGGCGAGGAGTTTCTTGTAGGTCTCATCGCTCAAAGCCGTGGGCGATGGATACACCAGCAGCCTGGTCGCCGAAGAAAGCTCGGCCAGGTGATCGTCGTCCAGGCAGTTGAAGTCGTAGTGCAGGGCCATGAGATCGGAGAACACCCGGAATACCACCTTATAGTCGACTGCCGCGCCGTTGCCCCGCCGCAACTGATTCGGCACAGCGACCGTGACGGCCGGCGGGAGATACTTGGGCCGGAGATGACGCCAGACGAGCGACTGGTTGCGATGCACGTAGGCGATGTCTTTGGCGGTCCGTTGATCGGGGTAAAGCATTCCCCAGGGAAACACGTGGGTTGGCGGATCGAACAGGCTCCACGTCTGAACCTTCGCGGCGCCCATGCCTAGCGCCCGGTGACCGATGCTCAGGAAGACTCGGGCCTGCTCCTGCTCGGTTCGGGTGATATGGTATCCTACCGCCCCGCTCCCCGGTCCCCAGGCCGGATGGGTCTTTACGCCGTATTCGCCCAGGCAGGCGCCCTTGCCGCGGGCCCGCAAATCGTTCAGCCGCAGGCACAGCGGCAGTTCCGTGTCCTCCATGCCGGGCGGCGTGAAAAAGCCGAAATTGGCCACGTCGAGCGAATCGATCGTCGACGGCAAATCCAGTCCGCCGAACGGCACCTGAGCGTACTCGGAGGTGACCGGATGGTTTGTGTCGTGTTGGCGGACGGCGGCGACGTGTGTGTGGTTCCAACGGCGGGTGAGCCAGGCCTCGAACCGCTGCTGGTCGATCACCGCCCGGTCATCCCACCGCCCGGAATTGGGCGGCGGAAAGTCGAGCCGGCCCAGCTCGCCCGCGACGGCCGCCGCGCCCCACGCCAGCCGCAGCCGGTCGGTCGTCTGGTAACGCTCTTTGAGCCACTCGTTCCACAGGGGCTTCACCTGTGGCGAAGGGTGAAAATGATAATCGCCGTTGACGTAATAGAGCAGTCCGGGAAACTCGTGAAATCGCTTTGCGTACTCGCGGCAGACGTTGCTTTGCACGGCCCGCAGCTCGTCGCCCACGGCAACGTTCTGCAGGATGAGCATGCCGGGCATGAAGACCAGGCCGTGCCGCTGGGCAAGCTGGCCCATGGCGAGGAAGCTGCGCCAGTCGCCCTCGGTCATCCGGTAGCCCGCCCTCAGGTAATTGAGGTCCTCGTACAGGTTCAGGCCGATATCCCGTGCGGCCCGGAGTTCCTGGGACCACGTCCACGGATTCTCGCAGGCGGCAAAAAAGCTCTGCCAGTTGTCGGCCCCGAAGAGGAACCGCGGCCGCCCGGCCAGCGTGAAATAGTTGTCCGAAAACCGCAACTGCGGCATGGCCCGCAGCACGGCCGCATTGCGGACGACGAACCCCGAGACGATCTCGTCGACCACCCGGCCATCCAGGGAAAGCGTGGCCGCAATACGGCATAGATCGGTTGAGGTGCCGCATGCCGGCAACGAGACGTCAACGCGGCGGCTCGCTCCCGCGGGAACCGTCAGTTCACGATCCATCGCGGCCAACACCCGCGTGGAGCCGGCCTCGGTGACCAAAAAACGGAGGCGCGCGTTGCCGGACTGGCGGCCCTGGTTATCGACGATGACCGAGGCCGTTACGCGTTCGCCGGGTTCGTAGAAGCGATAGTTCGTCGTCAGGTTGTGCAGGAATGTCTTTTGCAGCAGAAATCGCGACGTCTCTTGCAGCACGCCGGCCATGGGCGCCTGAGGGGTGGCCAGCAGATCGACGTTTTCCACGCCGAAAAAGGCCCAGGCGGACCCCCGGTAAAAGCCCTTGTAGTTAAGCATCAGCGCGGCGGCCGGGCCGCGCGGCCGCTGGTAGTGGTCGAAGCTCTCGATCAGCGGAATCCATCGCGTCTGATCGAAGCCGACTACGCCCGAGGCGGCCCAGCCCTGAAACTCGCCGCTCTGGTCGATTCGCGTGGCGACCACCTTCTGGTCCTCGGCGGTTTGCAGCCGCCGCGCCCGCTTCAGCGGAAAAGAAGCATCGAATATGCCGATCTGCTCGCGCGATAGCTCGAGCCCGTCCTCTGGCTGGCCGGTGGCCGTATTGAGCGGCTTGGGCCTGCTTTCGAGCAGCCATTTACCGCCCGTGTTGCGCAACTGGTCGTTGAAGGCGTAGCCGCCGAGGGTGATCAGGTTGCCGCCCTGGTGCAGAAAGCCGATCAATGCCAACCGGGCCTGGGCGGGAAACGTCCGGCCGGTGGGCAGAACCAGCATGTCGAAGCGCGACGCGTTGAAGAAGCCGGGATCGACCAACTGCATGGCCGAGATCACTTGTGTCCGAACGCCGATTCGCCCGAGGATCGCGGCGATCGTGGCCGGCGCAGAGGCGGCCCCGCGCAGCTGCATCGTCGGCTCGTGGAGGATGGCCACGGTTCCGCCCGCATAGTCGGGCCGCAGGGCCGGCTCTTGGACCTCGTCCAGCCGCTTGGCCTCGTTGCCCGGCACGAGGGTCCAGTTATCGAAGCGGGCCTCGCCGCCCGGCTGTGCGATTCCGCAGCGCAGCGAGATGAACTCCGCGTTCCGATGCAACCGAAACGTGTGGCCGTATCGCCGCCAGGGGTGAGTGCCTGTCGCGCGGACCAATTCGTCTTGGACCAGGAGGCGGCCGCCGGCGTCGGTTTGACATACCGTGGCATAGGCATAGCCCCCCTGGCCCGGCTGCGCTGATACCCCGTTCACCCATACATCGACGGCGGCCGTCAGCGTGGCCGCAGTGCCGGTCGGGGCCAGAAACTCCTGCGTGGCCACGCCGGGACCCTCGACCCGCAGGCACTTGCCCGGATTGCCCCCCTCGACAATCGTCGCCGGCGGACTGGGGGCAGGCTCCTTAACGATTCCCGTATAGTCCGAGCCCACCACGGGCACCAGTTGCCGGTCGTCCGCGCCGGGCACAACCTCCCAAGCCGCCGGCGAATCGCAGCCTCCGTTGCGAACCAGCGAGCACGGCTTCTCCGCGGCGGCCGAAACCGTCGCCGCCAGCAGAATCATCAGCGCGAGAGAACCTGTCTCCAACCGTGCGCCGCTCATATTCAGCTCCCTAATCCCTATGGGGTTTGACGAGCAAAACGAGGAATACGTTGTGAGGGTGGCACGCCCTGAAAGGGCGTGGTGGCCAGGGAATCATGACCTTTCAGGGCGTGCCACCCGAATTAATCACTGGCCTCGTTCGTCGAAAACCAATTAGGAAATCGACGATGAGGCTCCTGGCCGCGATGGCGGCAGCCATGGTAACACGGCCCCCAACGAACTTCAACGCACCATCCACTGGTGGAGGGGTTGCCCCGAGGGCATACAATGCTAGCGATTTGTGCGTATGTCTCAATCGGTCGGCGGCCTTCGTTAGCCGAGTCATCTGGATACCACACGGGAGGGTAGACCATGCCAAGGATCTCTGCAATCGTGCTGTATCTGTTGCTGACCGTCGGGATGATCGCCGCAGTGGGAGGCGGACGCAAGGCGGGCGGCCAAGAGCCGGTTGGCGCCAAGCGCGCGCCGTCTGGTGTGGTGGTCACGGGCGTGCCCGGTTCTCCCAGCGCCACGACAACCATCAGCGGCAAACAGCTCCCCGCGCCGGATCCGACATTCGGCGGCGTGATCAAAGGGAATGCCTCGCAATCCAAGCCTTGGTGGCCGCCTTGCATCGTGCCGCCGAAGGGTGCGCCCAACATCCTGCTGATCATGACCGACGACGTGGGCTTCGGCGCCCCGAGCACGTTTGGCGGCGTCATTCCGACTCCCGCGCTGGACCGGATTGCGAAGGCCGGGCTGCGCTACACCCAGTTCCATTCCACGGCCCTCTGTTCCCCCACGCGGGCCGCGATTATCACCGGCCGCAACCATCACTCGGCCGGTTTCGGCGTGGTTTCCGAGCAGGCCACCGGCTTCCCCGGCTATGACAGCATTATCCCCAAGGACAAAGCCACTATCGGCCGCATCCTCCGAGACAACGGATTCTCCACTTCATGGTTTGGCAAGGACCACAACACGCCGACCTTCCAGGCCAGCCAGGTGGGGCCGTTTGACCAGTGGCCCATCGGCATGGGCTTCGAATACTTCTACGGCTTTGTCGGCGGCGACAGCAGCCAGTGGGAGCCGAACCTGTTCCGCAACACCACGGCCATCTATCCCTACGCCGGCAAGCCGGGCTGGAATCTGGTCACCGCCATGGCGGACGATGCCATCGTATGGATGAATCAACTTAACGAGATCGATCCCAGCAAGCCGTTCTTCTGCTACTACGTCCCCGGCGCAACCCACGCCCCGCACCACGCGACGCCGCAGTGGATCAAGAAGATCAGCGACCTGCACCTGTTCGACAAGGGCTGGAATGAACTGCGCGAACGGATTTTCGCCAATCAGAAGCGGCTGGGCGTCATTCCGCAGGACGCGAAGCTCACTCCCTGGCCCGACCGCCTGCTGAGCCGGTGGGACGCGCTCACGGCCGACGAGAAGAAGCTGTTTATCCGGCAGGTTGACGTCTACGCGGCGTATCTCGCCTACGCCGATCATGAAATCGGCCTTGTCATCCAGGCCGTCGAGGACATGGGCAAACTCGACAACACGCTCATCATCTACATCAGCGGCGACAACGGATCGAGCGCCGAGGGCACGCTGATCGGCACGCCCAACGAGGTGGCCATGTTCAACGGCGTCAACGTTCCGGTCCCCGACCAGCTCAAATATTTCTACGATGTCTGGGGTACCGAGCGGACCTACAACCACATGGCCGTCGGCTGGACCTGGGCCTTCGACACGCCGTTCAGTTGGACGAAGCAGATTGCCTCGCATTTTGGCGGCACGCGGCAGGGGATGTGCGTCTCCTGGCCGGGCCACATCAAGGACCGCGGCGGCATCCGCAACCAGTTCCATCACGTGATCGACGTTGTGCCCACGATGCTCGAAGCTTGCGGCATCCGCGCGCCCGAGGAAGTGGATGGCATCAGGCAGGCACCGATCGAAGGCGTGAGTTTCGCTTATACTTTTGAGCGGGCCAACGCCCGCGCCCCGTCCCGCCACAAAACGCAGTACTTCGAGATGATGGGCGACCACGCCCTCTATCACGAGGGCTGGATCGCCTCGACAAAAGTCATCCGCCCGCCGTGGGTGGTCGCCGGTCCGGTCAACCAGAACCCGCTCGACAACTGCACGTGGGAACTGTACGACCTGAGCCACGACTGGACGCAAAATGACGACGTGGCCGCGCTGCATCCCGAAAAGCTGGCCGAACTGAAGCGGCTCTTTCTCCGCGAAGCGCGCAGGTATCAGGCGTTGCCGCTGGACGCCTCCGTGGCCACGCGCCTGGTGCAGCCGCGGCCCAACATCACGGCGGGCCGGACCGTGTTCACCTACACCAGGCCGCTAACCGGCATTCCCCAGGGTGATTCCCCCCTCCTTCTGAACACGTCCTATACGATCACGGCGGACGTGGAGATCCCGGAAGGGGGCGCGGAGGGTATCCTAGTAACGTCCGGCGGTCGGTTCGCCGGCTACGGTTTCTACCTGCTGAAAGGTAAGCCCGTCTTTCTTTGGAATCTCGTCGATTTGAAGCGTGTCCGCTGGGAGGGGTCGGAAGCGCTCACGCCCGGCAAGCACACGCTGGAGTTCGACTTCCGCTACGACGGTCTTGGCCCCGGCACGCTCGCTTTCAACAACCTGAGCGGTATCGGCCGCAGCGGCACCGGCACGCTCAAGGTGGATGGCACGGAAGTCGCCGTGCACAAGATGGAACGGACCTTGCCGCTGATCCTGCAGTGGGATGAGACTTTTGACATTGGCTCGGACACCGGCACGCCGGTGGATGATAAAGACTACCAGTGTCCTTTCGCCTTCACCGGCAAACTACTGAAACTCACGCTCAAGCTGGATCGGCCGAAGCTCACCCCCGAAGATGAGAAGCGGTTGATGGAAGCAGGGCGGAACAACAAAGCAAGTGAATAGCGATTCCGCGGATCGCGCGGCAATGAACGAATACCTAGTCCCCCTCATTGCTTGGACGAAAGGAGAACGAAATGCCTGCAGGGAAGAAGATCCTGATGGCGTGCGTCGCGGTGGCGACGTTCGCCGGGCCGCTCGCTGTTCCCTCATAGCGGCCAGGAAAGGAGCACGTTGGGCATTGGCCTTGACGAGATAGACGCGCCTACAATTCACCAGCAAATTGGGATCCTAGTTGATCAGCGCCTTGAAATCGCGCGACAACGAGGTAAAACCGGAGAACCAGAGCATGTTGAGCTTTCTTTCGCGACAATCTACGGTACGCGTGTCCTTGGCCGCCGTACCGGTTCTCTGCCTTGCCTTTTCCACACAAGCCGCCGAACAGCAGAAGACCGCCGCGGCGGCGGATGAGGCGGCGATTCGTGCCACGGCCGACGAATTCGTCAAAGCCTTCAACGCCGCCGATGCCAAGGCGATCGGCGCCCTCTGGGCCCCCGACGCCGAGTACACGGACGAGTCGGGCCAGTCCCTCGAAGGCCGTGCCGCCATCGAAAAGGACTACGCCGAGGCGTTCAAGCAGCACCCCGGCGCCATGATGACGATCAAAATCGAATCGATCCGCTTCCTCGGCCCGGATATTGCCTTGGAAAAGGGCGTCGCCAGGGTCAAGTCTCCCGGCGGGCTGGCCGATACGACGGCACGCTACACGGTCGTCCACAACAAGCGCGACGGCCGTTGGGTCATGGTTTTCGGGCGAGATGCCCCCTATGTTCCCGCCTCGAACGAGGATTACTTGAAGGACTTGGAATGGCTCATCGGCGATTGGGCCCCCGAGGCGAAAAATCAGCCCCTGCGGCTCCATTTCGAGTGGATGGCGCAAAAGAACTTCATTAAGAACACCTATATCGTGACGAAGGACGGTCAATCCACGTTGACCGGCGGCCAGATCATCGGCTGGAACCCAAAACTGGGTCACATCGTCTCGTGGCATTTCGACGCCCAGGGCGGTTTCGGCGAGGACGTCTGGACGAAAGACGGCGCGAAGTGGGTGATCGAGGCGAAGGGCACGCTTCGCGACGGCAGCGAGAGCACGTCGGTCAACATCGCCACCCCCAGCGGCCCTAATAGTTTTACCTGGCAGTCGGTCAATCGCACCCTCGACGGGGTAAGACTACCCGACGTGCCGCCGGCCAAACTCGTAAGAGTACAACCCGACAAGTGATTTCTTTCCCGCGACCTGAACAAATCGGCTTGATAATCTTCCGAAAGGTGTCTCAGATGAACAGATCGATCATCACTCTGGCGATTGCCGCCGCCCTGGCGTTGCTGGCGGCGCAGGCCGCACATGCCCGCGGTTTCGGCGGGTGCCGCGGCGGATCTGGCGGGGGTAGTTTTTCCGGTGGCGGGTCTCACTCCGGGAGCGGCTCCCATGGCAGCTATTCCGGCTCGCACTCGTACAGCGGGGGAAGCGAAGGCCGCTCGGGCAGCGCGAGCGGTTCGTACAACCGGTCCTACGAGGGCTCGCACGGCGGCTCGGTGGATGTCAGCGGCACGCGCGGCGCGGCATATGGCCCAGGGGGCGCCGCGGCGGGTGGCACCCGCGACGTGTCGGCCACCGGGCCCCAGGGTCACACTTACAATAGCCAACAGGAGCGGGGCGCGGCGGCGGGGCCCTCGGGCGCCGTCGCCGGCGGCAGCCGCAGCACCACGGCAACGGGTCCTGAAGGCGCCTATCACGGCACGACCAGCTACGGTGCCGCGCACACGGCGCTGCCGACCGACGCCGGCTATGGCGCCTCGGCCGTGAGCACCGGCGCGGGTGCGTACGCGGGCTATCACCAAACGACCCCGATCAGCGGCAATGTCTACGCAGCGCGCGGGGCGGCCGTCCGCACCGGATATGGCACTGGCAACGGGGTTTATGGCGGGGGCTGGTACGCGGCCCATCCCGGCGCGTGGACGCCGACGGGCTGGGCAGCCGGCCGGGCGTGGGGCGCCGCTACCTGGCCCGCGGTCGGCACTTCGCTGGGGTGGGCAACCGGCGTCCAGCCGGTCTATTTCGACTACGGCAACAACGTCACCTACCAGGGCGATGATGTCTACTATGGCAGCCAGCCGGTGGCCACCGCCGACCAGTACTATCAGCAGGCTTCGGCCCTGGCCCAGAGCGCGGCGGCGCCCGATCCGCAATCCGGCGACTGGATGCCGCTGGGCGTCTTCGCGCTGGTCCAGCAAGAACAGTCCGACCCGCACTATATCCTCCAATTGGCTATCAACAAAACGGGGGCGATCGGCGGAAACTACACGGACCTCGTCAGCGACACGACGGTTCCCGTCCACGGCGCCCTGGACCAGAAGACTCAGCGCATTGCCTGGCAGGTGGGAAAAAACAAGAACACGGTGGGCGAGACGGGGCTCTACAACCTGACCCGGGACGAGGCCCCCGCCCTGATTCACATGGGGAAAGACCGGACGCAGCAGTGGCTTCTTGTCCGGCTCAAGCCGCCGCAATCGTAGCCGCTCAACCGTGGCCCGGGCGTCGCAAAGAGCCGCCGTGCAGCGATCCCGGCCGCGCCGAGTTTTGCCCGTCCGGCTCCGCCGGCAACGGCGGCAACCGGTCGGTCAGACAACCGGGCGCGCCAGCCACCGAGTCGGCGCCGGTGGGGTCTTCGAGCGTGTAGTCGGCCGGACCTTGGACATGCAACGGCCGATCGGCGTCGGGGGCCTTTTTCCAGAGCAACCGCTCGATGCTCGGCTGGTTCTCGCGCGACGGGGTCCAATAGGTCTTCCATCCCTCGAACGTCATCACGTCCGGCTGGCTCTCCGGATCGAGATTCCGCACCACCCACAACACGTCCACGTCCTGGTAGTAGTTCCAATCGCCTTTCCAGGTGAAACGCTGGTGGAGATTCCCGACGCTGGCCGTGCCTTCCTGTTCCACGAGCGGCACGCCGGGGGCCCCGATCAGGATGCTGTTGGTCGCGACGAACTGGGTAGTCAACTGGTACGGATTCGACGTATTGCTGGTCAGCCGGCACAGACCACCGCGGACGATGGCCGTCACGTGGTGCAATTCGATCGCCAACGTGTCGTCGAGTTTGGGGGCCGCCTGGCCCCCGCCCGCCGCCAGCAGGTGTTCGCTAGTGAGCAACAAGCCGTTGTCCCACGTCAGATGAACCGGCTGCAAATCGTCGACGCGGAGAAAGTCGGCCTCGCCCCGGGCGATGCAATCGTTCACGTCGATGGTCGCCAGCGGCGTGGCCGCCGGCGCGTTATTCACGTCCGCCTCGCCCTCGCGGGCCGAACGGGCCCGGAAAAATGCCACGTTCTGCTGATAGCTCTGCCCTTGGTCGGAAATGTTCCGCACCGTGAGCGAGCAGCGATCCAGATGCACCATTTGGCCGCCGCAGGTCTCGAAGAGCGACCAATTCTCGGCCGCCACGTCGCGCGGAACGTGCAACTCCATCGCCACGTTGCTGAGCGTAAACTGGCTGGCGGCCAGGGTGAACATGCTGCGGGCATACTTGACCGGATCGGTGTCGGTCGGACGGAACACGACGACCGGATGATATCCTTCGCCGGCTTGAATCGTCACGCGCAGGTTCGCGATCTTGATGGGCCGATCTTCGCGCGGCCCGTTGAAACGCAGTTCGATCACGTCGCCGTTGCGGGCGACCGCGCAGGCCGCCGCCAGGCTCAAGAACTGATCGTCCCCCTCGGGTTTCTCGCTCACGATCAACAACCCGGGTCGCTTCGCCGCCGATTTCCCGGCGATCGCCGAATCCTTGCTCGCCTTCGGCGGCGTCAATCCAGCGGCGGCCGACGCCGCGCCGGCAGCCGACGCCAATTTGTCCGGCGGCGGAGAGGTTATGCCCGCGGCCGACGAGCCTCCGCGGCCGGCGGCCGGCAAGGGAGTCTTCGGCGCGGCCTGAACGGGAAGGGCCCGTTCGGCTTGATGTCCTGCCTTGCTGCTCCCGTTGGCGTCGGCCGACAGACGTCCCGCAGTGCCCGGCGGAACCATTTTTTCTTTTTCCACACTCGGCGGAGGACTTGGCGGCGGGCCAGGTTCTTTGGGCGCAGACGTCGCTACGTCGGCCGGCGGCGGCGGCAATCGATCGTCGCGAGGCGAAAGCGACCAGATGTAATTCAGTAGCACGACAATACCAACCAACGCGGCCACGGGGGCCAGCCACGGCAAGTGACGCTGGAAAAACGAAGGCGGCTCCTCCTGCGGCACCAGCCAAATCCGGCTCGTCGGACTCATCGGCCGCAGGCCAATCTCCTCGGCCAGCAAGAGCAAATCGGCAACCAAATCGGCCGGGCTCGCGTAGCGACGCCCGGGATCCTTAGCCATCATCTTCCGCAACAGCCGGCTCGACTCGTCCGGCAACTCCGGGCGGAACTCGAGAATGTCCGGCGGCTCGTCCCCCTGGTGTTGCAGCAACTTCTGCAATACCGTGCCTTCGGGGAACGGCGGCTGGCCCGCCAACATGAAGAAAAACGTGCAGCCGAGCGAATAAATGTCGCTGCGAATGTCGGCGTTGCGCGGATCGCGGGCCTGCTCGGGCGAAATATAGTCGAACGTACCCAAGGTCACGCCGCTGGCCGTCAGGTCGGCTACGGCGGGATCGGCCTGACGCAGCCGCGCCAAGCCCATGTCGATCAACTTGACCCGCCCCTCCGGGGTTATCAGCACATTCGACGGTTTGATGTCGCGATGAACCACCGCGCGGGCGTCGGCATGGGCCAGCGCCTCGGCAATCTGCAAGGTATAGCTGATCGCCTCGGCCAACGGCAGCGGCCCTTTCTGCTCGACCAGGCAACGCACGTTCACGCCTTCGACAAACTCGAAAACAATGAAATGCAGTCCCCGGTCTTCCCCCACGAAGAACGCCCGGGCGATGTTATCGTGATCGAGCCGGGCAGCCGACTGGGCCTCGTTCTGGAAACGCTGCAGCGCGTCCGGATCGGACGCCTGTTCGGGGGGAAGGATCTTGAGCGCCACCGTTCGGCCCAGGTGGGTGTCGATGGCGCGGAAGACACGCCCCATTCCCCCCCCACCCACATATTCGGCCAACTCGAACTGCCCCAGATGGTCGCCCGGCATCACGCGACCTTCGAGGATCCGGCAGGTCGAGTCCGACATGGCGGGCGCGGGAATCGGCGGGCGGCCGGTGACGACCGTCGGTTCGTCGGCCAGCGGACCATGCGCCCTCTTCGCCGCCGACGCGGATCCGTCGGCGAAAACCTGTCCCCCTTCGCCGGCGGGCGGAGCAGCTTCAACGCGGCGGCGTTCGGAGGCAGTTTCGCTCATCGAAGTCCTTGGCCAGTTTTGCAATCCTTTGTCAACGCCACAGTCCAACGGGTAGCCCTGCAAGCTGCCCGTACTCCGGCAAGAGCCACCACGATCTCCAGGCGAACGCCCGATGCAGAAGAGAAAGCGTGCCCAACGAAACATCTATTGTAGCCGGCCGGGAAAGCGGGGTCAACCTTCCCGACTGTACCGCCGAGAGGAGTGATAATAGCCCGGAAGCGTTACCCCCCTGCCCGCGCGGTTCGTGGGTATTTACGCGAAGGTAGTCGCGGAGGTAAGATAGGTCGTTTTGATCGACGTTCCTTTCCTATCCATCCCTTATTTCTTGGGGGCCTCGCATGAAATTTCACATTCATCGCCGCAATTTTCTGAAAACGGCCGGCGCCCTGGGCGCCGGAATCGGAGTGATCGGTCTGGGCGGCTCCGACCTCTTGGCCGCCGAACTGGCCAGCGGTGCGCCCCACGCGGAGAAGCTTGGTTGGCATCTCGGTTGCCAAACGTGGACCTTTCGCGAGTTCTCGCTTTTCGAAGCGATCGACAAGACCGCTTCCCTCGGTCTGCACTATGTGGAAACCGGGGCCGGGATGAAGAGTCTCAGCAAAGAGCAACCGCAACTGAAGTTCACCGAGGACTCGCCCGCCAGCATCCGCAGCGAGGTCAAGAAGAAGCTGGCCGATACCGGGGTGCTGCTGAGAAGTTACGGCGTTACTCCGCTATCCAAGGACATGGGCCAATGCCGCAAGATGTTTGATTTCGCCAAAGACATGGGCCTGGAAACGATTGTTTCCGAGCCCGCCGAAGACGCCTTCGACATGATCGAGAAGTTTTGCGACGAGTATGGGATTAACGTCGCGATCCACAACCACCCCAAGCCTACGCACTACTGGAATCCCGACACGGTCTTGCGACTGTGTAAAGGCCGCAACAAGCGGATCGGGGCCTGTTGTGACACCGGCCATTGGCTGCGATCGGGACTAAATCCGGTCGAGTGTCTGAAGAAACTAGAAGGGCGGATCATCAATTTCCACTTCAAAGACCTGAACAACGCAGGACCGGAGGCCCGGGACGTCCCCTGGGGCACGGGCGTGAGTGACGTCAAAGGGATGCTGACCGAGGTTCAGCGCCAAGGGATCAAGGCCATCTTCCTGATTGAGTATGAATTCCTTTCGCCAACCCTGTTCCAAGAAGTTGCCGAGTGCGTAAAGGACTTCGACAAGGTCGCGGTGGAACTGGCCGCCAAGGCGTAACGTCACGCGGAGCAAGCAAATCGCCGATCCGCACCCCGGCACTCGTGCCAGTGTGTGGATCGGCGATGGCATATTGCGAGACTCGGAAAACCAATGCCGTGTTTAGCCGCCGCGTCCACGCGGCGCTGCCGCGCACCGATGCCGGCTTACGCCTGCGCCGCGATTTGGGCCGCCACCTTGTCGAAGTACTTGACGCACTGGGCAATCTCCGGCAGGGAGTTCTCCCAGTGATACTCGTACTCGATGGAGAACACGGCCTTCACCCCCTGGCGATGGATTTCTGCCAGCATTCCCTTGACGTCGCAGACGCCCGTGCCCCAAGGAACATCGTGAGCGTCTCCGCCCAGTTTGTTCAGGTCTTTGAAATGGAAACTGATGATCCGCCCCTCGAGTTTCTTCAAACAAGCCAGCGGCTTCAGTCCTGAACGGGGCCAATGGCCCGTGTCGCAGCAGGCCCCGATCCGCTTGCTGCGGCCTTTGCACACCTTCAAGACGGTGTCGGGATTCCAATAGTGTGACGGCTTGGGGTGGTTGTGGATCGCCACGTTGATTTCATATTCGTCGCACAGCTTCTCGACCGTGTCGAAAGCGTCTTCGGCAGGCTCGGAAACGATCGTCTCGATTCCCATGTCCTTGGCAAACTCGAAGATCTTCCGGCTCTTATCGACGTCCACTGGCAGACCGCAGACACCGTAGTTTACCAGCTTGATGTCTGAGTCGGTCAACTTCTGCTTGATCGCCTTCCGCAGTTCGGGCGAGGATTCTTCGTTAATCGCTCCCTCTTGTTTCTTGCTGAACTTCTGACCGGGATAAGCCTCGATGACGTGAAGTCCCAAACAGGCCGCCTTGTCGACCGCCTCGGAGAACGTAAAGCGGTTGAAGCTGTACGCCTGCGGGCCGAGACGCCAGCCGAGCTTCTCTGCGTGAGGGGCACCCTTGGCCAGTACGGCAGCCAAGAGGGGCGAACCGCCGAGGCTGGCCAATCCAACTCCGGCGCCCAGCAAGCTTGTGGTTCCCAGGAAACGGCGACGACTGATGGCAGGTTTCATAAAGGCTGCTTTCCAAACGGGTGGGAGGGAAACAATCGGGAGCAACTGGGAGAGCTGCCCATTTTAGCTCTACTGTCTCTTTGATGGAAGCACGCCGCCAGTCGTAGCGCAAGGCGGTCGGAAAAACCGCTTTTCTGCGGCGCCGACCGCGTCCGCATCGTTCCCACAAAGTGGACACTGTGGAGATTAGGACTAGCGGCAATGCCCGATTCTTGGGCAGCCGGTCGCGTGCTTAATCCGTGGGCGTTGACGCCTAATTCGTAAGCACGATGCAAGCAGTGCTGTAACTGCTTGCAATGAAAGAACATCGGTCGGCGCCTTGACTTGTCTCCATGATTTCCTCGAACCATCGCCATGGAGGCGGAGGGATCCGAACCACATTTGCTGGATTGAAGGAGATTGGCATGATTGCCCCGGACAGGTTAATGGAGGTCAAGCGAACCATTCAGAATCTTTATGCCCAGACACCGGATTGGGTAACTTTCTATCGAGAAGTTCTCGGACTACGGGGCATCGTACGCCGAGTATTCCCGACCCGCGAGTCGCTCGCGGCCTTTGAACAGACGGTGGCCTATCAGGAAATTCTCCAACTGTTGACCAAGCTCCGCGAGCAAGGTCCACCGGTCGGGGAGGAGGCCGAGTCCACCCGGGTCATCACGGTGCGGCTGCCGAAAAGCCTGCACGAATCCCTCCAGGAAGAAGCCTTCGAGCACCGCACCAGCATGAACAAGCTTTGCATCTCCAAACTCCTCCAGTTTATCGACAGCGACAAGGTGCCGTCGGGGAGCCGACCGATGTAGCATAGCCGCCACGGCTGACGTGGCACCGCCGCCCACGGCGGTGTCAGCAGGACGAATACGCAAGGTTGCTCAACACGGCCGAGGGCGGCTGTGCCACACTTGCGCATCTGCGCACGATAAAAAAAGGCTCGGAGTGGACCTGTAAGCCGGGTTCTGTGCTGCCCCCATTCAGGGGCAGCGACGGTCATTTCTCTAGGAAGCCGATTGCTCGACTCCTCCAGCGGTCTACCCGGAAGTCGATAGCGGGCCGGACCAGCCCACGGGACCAAGCCGGCGAACGAGTCGCCGGTCAGATCCACTGCTTCCTGTTTGACCTTGCTCCGGGTGGGGTTTGCCTAGCCAAGCTGGTCGCCCAGCCTGCTGGTGAGCTCTTACCTCACCGTTTCACCCTTACCGCGCGAGCCGAAGCCCGCACGGCGGTCTGCTTTCTGTTGCACTTTCCCGGGCCTTGCGGCCGGTGGGCGTTACCCATCACCCTATCCTGCGGAGCCCGGACTTTCCTCCCGCCAACGCCGCACTTGGGCCGATATGGCGGCCTTGGCGGCTCGGCCGGCGACCGTCCGGTCCACTCCGAACCATCCGTAAACTTATCGCACGGGAAGCGAAAGGGAAAGGAGGCGGCTAAACGCAACGCGCCCCCTGGAAGGTCCCGCGGCGGCGAAACTCCGCCACGACGGCCGCCCGAACCGCCGCCTTGTCCAGACACCACGACGGACCGATCAAGTACTCCGGCGGGGCGTCGCCGCTGAGTCGTTCGATCACCACCGTGGCCGGCAAAGCTTCCAGAAAATCGACGACGTACTGGATATATTCAGAAAAGTCGGGGAGCCGAACCGTTCCCGCGGCATACTGCTCGGCCAGCACCGTATCTCGCACCGCGTACAGGTTATGAAGTTTAATCGAATGGATCTGCAAACGAGCTAGTTCCCGGGCAGTCGCCTGCATGTCGTCACACGATTCGCCGGGCAGGCCGAGGATGACGTGGACGCCCATATCGAGGTTTCGCCGTCGGGTCCGCCGATAGGCGTCCAGGAAGGCGTCGTAATGGTGGCCTCGATTGAGCCGATCGAGTGTACGGTCGTGAATGGTCTGCAGGCCGTACTCGACCACCACCCAGGTTTGCTCGGCCAACCCCGCCAGGAGATCGAGCACCTCCTCGCTGACGCAGTCGGGCCGGGTGCCGACCGTCAGTCCGACGACTTCCGCATGGGCAACGGCCTGCTGGTAAGCCAGTCGCAGCCGGTCGATCGGCCCATAGGTGTTGCTGCCGGGCTGGAAATAAGCCACGAAGCGCTCGGCAGCGTAGCGGCACTTTAGGCGGCAGATGCCGTCCTCGATTTGCGCGGCGATCGAGCCAAGACCCATCCGCCGGCTGGAGCTGAAGCTCTCCGGATTGCAATAAATGCAGCCCAAGGTGGCCAGCGTGCCGTCGCGATTCGGACACCCGCAACCGGCATCGAGGCTGAGTTTGCGGACCTTGCTTCCGAACTTCCTCCGGTAGAAGAAGTTAAGGCTGTAGTAAGGCAGTCCTGCTGCCCGGTAGCCGGCTGGTGGATTCGATCCATGTTGCATATCGGTTGACGATATTTTAACGGCCAACTAGACTAAAAGGAGGGCCTTTATCATTCCGGATCCATCATAAGGGAAATGGGCAAGCAGAATGTTTGGTGAATTGACCCCGGTGGGGGGGGGAGACGCAATTCCGCTCTTGCGCAAGAGCTTGCTGGTTGGCCGCCGCGAAAGTTGCGACATTGTGCTGCGGTTCTCCAATGTTTCCGCACACCATTGCCAGTTGACCGTGAACGGCGGCTACTGGTACGTTCGCGACCTGCAAAGCCGCAATGGGGTCAAGGTCAACGGGCTGCGGGTGACTGAGAAGCGTTTGGACCCCGGTGACATCTTATCGGTGGCCAAGCACAAGTATGAAGTCCGCTATTCGCCGGTCGAACTGGGGGCAGTGGGGCCGCCGCCGGCCGATCAGTTGAAGACGGACATTTTCAGCAAATCGCTGCTCGAACGGGCCGGATTGGAACAGCGGCAGTTCGGCCGCTCGGCACGCGCTCAGCCGGGTGAATCGGTGTCCTACGACATTACCGAGGACGATGCGGGCCAGCTTCGCTTGCGCCATAAGACACTGTAAAATCTTCTCGTGCAGTGCCGGGAGGGTGGGGCCAGGACGAGACACAGCCAGGCCGGCTGTGCGACAGATGGCAAAGAAGAAGAAAATCCGGGCTGACTTCCGCAAGAACCGCAACGTTCGCGCCCGGCCTTCCGATTGGACGCGGCGCTATGAGCAGCATGGCTTCAAGGACGAAGCCCCCACGCAAAACGAGCGGATCAGCGGCAAAGGGGAACTGTCGCGGCGCCGTACCATTTGCGGCGATCAGTCCGAGAAGAGTGAAACGCCCGGCTTCGACGTTCAACTCGAGGTGGACGAACGCATCTGCCGCCGTGGCCGCGTGCTCAGCGTGCTCGGGCTAATCAGCATTGTAGAAGACGAGAGCGGCGCGCTGCACCAATGTTCCACGCGACGGCTATTGAAAACGCTAACCACCGACCAACGCCATGTGGTGGCTGCCGGTGACTGCGTGGTCTTCCAGCCCGTGGAGAATAGCGACCCGAAGGAAGGGGTCATCGAACGGGTTGAGCCGCGGCACGGCTGCCTGTGCCGGGCGGTGCGCGGGCGGCAGCAGGTCTTGGTGGCCAATGTCGATCAGTTGGCCATTATCGCCAGCGTGGCCGAACCGCGGCTGAAGCCCAACCTGATCGACCGTCTGCTCGTGGCAGCCGAAAAAGGAAGGGTTCGCCCGCTGATTTGTCTGAACAAAATCGATCTGGCCGAACCGGCCGACTTGCAGCCACTGGTGGGCGTCTATAGCCAAATGGGCTACGAAGTGTTGCTTCTGAGTGCCAAGACGGGTTTTGGCGTCGAGCGGTTCCGCCGGGCGGTGCTCGGCCGCGCCAACGTCGTGGCGGGCCAGAGCGGCGTAGGCAAGTCGTCGCTCCTGAACGCCATCGACCCGGATTTGCACCTGCACGTGCAGCCGGTGAGCGAAGACACCGAGAAAGGAAAGCATACGACGACCACCGCCCGACTGCTGCCGCTGGCTGGGGGGGGATATGTGGTCGATACGCCGGGCATCCGGCAATTTCAGCTTTGGGACGTCGTGCCCGAAGAGGTGGGCGGCTTCTACCGCGATGTGCGGCCTTACGTGAGTTTGTGCCACTTTCCCGATTGCAGCCACACGCACGAGGCCGACTGCGCCGTGAAAAATGCGGTGGCCGACGGACAATTGGACGAACGTCGGTACGAGAGTTATTGTCATTTGCTGATGGCAGACGTGGATTGAGGGACTTGTAGGACAGCCACCCCCGGCTGTGGCGATTTTCACTATTTCCGGCGCAGCCGAGGAGGGCTGTGCGACATCTTTGGGAGGAACCGTTTGACGTGTACGAGTTGAATCGCGCCGAAAGCGTGGCCACGGAAGCGGCCGTCCTGGTCGGCGTGTCGTTGTCGAGCCGCAAGTCACAGGGGCCCCTGCTGGAGGAACTGGAGGGGTTGGCCGTCGCGGCCGGCGTGCGCGTGGTGGGCCAACTGACGCAGCGGCGCGAAGCGCCCGATGCCGCCACGTATCTGGGCCAAGGCAAAGTCGATGAGCTGACGCGGCTCGCTGCCGCGGTCGACGCCGATCTGGTGATTTTCGATAATGACCTCAATCCCGGCCAGACGCGGAATCTGGAGAAGGCGGTGGGGCTCAAGGTTTTGGACCGCACTGAGCTGATTCTCGACATTTTCGCCACCCGGGCCCAAACGGCGCAGGCCCGCCTGGCGGTCGAGTTGGCCCAGCTCGAGTATGCCATGCCGCGGCTAAAGCGAATGTGGACGCACCTGTCGCGGCAGAAGAAGGGCGTAGGGCTGCGCGGACCGGGCGAAACGCAGTTGGAAGAGGACCGCCGCCTGGTCGAACACCGTTTGAAGGACCTGCGCCGCCAACTGGACGCCATCGAGCGGCGGAAGCAGCGCGAGGTGGCCGGCCGCAGCGACCTGTTGACGGTTTCGCTGGTCGGCTATACGAACGCGGGCAAGAGCACGTTGATGAACGCCCTGACGGGGGCCGGCGTGTTCGTGCAGGATGCCCTGTTTGCCACGCTCGACACCCGCACCCGCCGCTGGCAATTGCCCGGCTGGGGGCCGGTTCTGCTGAGCGACACCGTGGGATTCATCCGCGACTTGCCCCATCATCTGATCGAAAGCTTCAAAGCGACGTTGGAGGAAGCCCGGCAGGCCCACCTGCTCCTGCACGTGGCCGACGCGGCCAATCCGGCCGTCTACGAGCAGATTGCCGCAGCCTACCGCGTGCTCGGGGAAATCGGCATCGAGCGGAAGGACACCCTGCTGGTGATCAACAAAGTCGACGCCTTGCCCGACCGCGTGCGGCTGGACGGGCTATTGAACCGCTATCCTAACGCGGTGCCGATCAGCGCGCGGACGGGCTTCGGCATGACCAATCTGGCGGCCGCCGTGAGCGAGTCGCTCAGTCACAGCTTCCTCGACGTGGACATCGAGGTGGGGGTGGAAAACGGCCGCCTGCTGGCCTACCTGGCGGCCCACGGTGAAATTCTCTCCAAACAGTACCGCGATAGCTTGGTCGTCGTTCATTGCCGGGTCCCCTCGCAGCACCTCAGCCGCATCAAAGAGACCTCGATCAGTGTCCGCCCCCACCAGAATGGAGTAGTCGGCAACGAGCAGTGGACGCGGGGCGATGGACAGTCTGCGGTCGGCAGCGCATAATGGGCGCCGCATGCGGGGCCTTCCACAGCGCTGCTGGGGCTCCGCAACCTGCGACCAGGACAGTCAAGTGTCCGAGAAGTGCATGTTACGCCAGTCAGGCGAAGAACTGCAATTGGTCGGTAGTGAGGGGGCAATCCGCCCGTGGCCATGACAGCGTAATCGTTGACGGATTGCCACGGGCGTTGCTTGCTGGAACTGAGGGAGAGAGAAGCGATGAGACGAGAATTGAGCAACCGCCGCGCCATCGTCACCGGCGCCTCTAGCGGCATTGGGCGCGAGACGGCCTTGGCGTTGGCTGCCAACGGCGTCAGTTCAGTTGTCGTTGCCCGGCGCGAGGACCGGCTGCGGCAATTGGTCGAAAGGATCAACGCCTTGGGGCAAAAGGCCGAGGTCGTGGTGGGCGACATCACCGATGCCGAAACCCGGCGGCGTGCCGTCGACGTGGCCCAATCGAACTTCGGCGGATTGGACATTTTGGTGAACAACGCCGGCGTGGGCGCCCTCGGCTTGTTCGAGCAGTCGGATCCAGAGCGCATCCGCCGCGTGATGGAGGTGAACTTTTTCGCGCCGGTGGAGATGATTCGGGCGGCGTTGCCGCTGCTGAAGCAGGGCGTCAAGCCCATCGTGGTCAACGTCAGCTCGATCGTCGGACACCGCGGCGTCCCTCACCGCAGCGACTACTCGGCCAGCAAGTTCGCGATGCAAGGGTTCAGCGAAGCCATCCGGGCGGAGTTCGTCCGGCTGGGAATCGACGTGATGGTGGTGAGTCCGGGCACCACGGGGACCGAGTTTTTCGAGAGCGAGATCGAGCGCACCTCGCAACCCAAATGGCACGAACCAAAGCAGGTCAGCGCCGCCACGGTGGCCAAACGCATTGTGCGCGGCATTCGCTTCGGCCGCCACGAGATTATTCCCAGTTGGTATGCCCAGCTCCTCTTCTGGCTCAATCGCTTCTCGCCCGGGCTGGTCGACCGGGCGTTGGCCAACTACGTCTAGGCCGTCATGGACTGGGGATTCCCCGTACTTTACGAAGAGGGGCCGTGCCTGGTGGTGTGCAAGCCGCCGGGACTGCCGACGCAAGCCCCGCCGGGCATCGACAGCCTGGAGGTCCGGCTGAAGGCGTTCTTGCAGCAACGCGACGCTCCGCCGTACGAGGTGTATCTCGGCATTCCCCATCGGCTCGATCGGCCGGCGTCCGGCGCGATGGTCTTTGCCACGCGACGGGGCCCCACGCGAAAGCTGGCCAAGCAGTTCGAACACCGCGAGGTCCAAAAAATCTATTGGGCCTGCGTGGCAGGGCAGCCCGACCCGCCGGAGGGCACGTGGCAGGATCATGTGCGAAAAGTCTACGGCAAGCCGGAGGCGGAAGTGGTGCCGGCCGATCACCCTGAGGCCCGCTTGGCCGTGCTCCACTATCGAACCCTGGCCTCGGCGCCGTGGGGCTCGTGGCTGGAGATCGAACTGGAAACCGGCCGCACACACCAGGTCCGCATTCAAGCGGCCTCCCGCGGACATCCGCTCCTGGGCGACTTTCAGTACGGCTCGACAGTCCCCTTCGGCCCTCAACACGCCGACGAGCGGCGGCGGGCGATCGCCCTTCATGCGCGGACGTTGGCGTTTCGGCATCCCGTCAGCAAGCAATCGGTTTCGGTGACGGCCCCGCTGCCGGAGTTCTGGCCGCCGTTTGGAGAATAGCCGCTTGCGGTTTCGCAACATGCGGGGTTTAATGTGCGAAACCGCAAGCGGAGATTCAGGCATGCGGAAATCTGTCGTCCTCGCCTATCATTTGATCTGGACCGCCTACGGTTATTGGCTTCCCAACGATCCCGGGGCAGCATGTCCAAGACGATCGCTTGCGACCTGATCGGGGAGTTGGGCAAGCTGCACTACGGTCGCAAAAGAGTTCAACCGTCCGGGCGGGAAGTCCGCGAGTTTCATGAGCAGGCGCGGGACGTGTTGAAGTACCCCTTGCTCGACTTCAAAGTGTCCGACTTCGCGGTGATTGCCGATGGTTTGGTCGACGCAATCCGGCGGCATGCGTACACCTGTTACGCCTCTGCCGTCATGCCGGACCACGTTCACATCATCATCCGCAAACATAAGCATCGAGCCGAACAGATGCTCGCCAATCTGCAGGAGTCCAGCCGCTTGCGGTTTCGCAGCGTGGGGCTGGGAACCAACGACCACCCCGTCTGGGGCGGCCCCGGTTGGAAGGTCTTCCTCGATACCCCGACTGACATCCGCCGTACAATTCACTATATTGAGCAAAATCCGGTGCGGTGGGGACTCGCCTGCCAGCGGTGGTCATTCGTGACCCCGTACGATGGTTGGCCGCTGCACCCGGGACATAGTCCGAACTCACCGTACGCAAGATATTTGAGAGAAGAGTAGAAACTGATACTTGCGAAACCGCAAGCGAGTTAGTCACATGAAAAAAAACACAAATGATCCCTTCCACGCCCGTGACACGTTTTCCATCGGCGACCGCCAAGTCGGCATCTATCGGCTGGCGAAATTGGAGGAGGCTGGCCTGACCACCGTTGCCGCGCTGCCTTACTCGATTCGGGTGCTGCTGGAGTCCGTGCTCCGCAACTGCGACGGTTACCAGGTGACGGAAGATGACGTGCGCAACCTGGCCGGTTGGCAGCCCGTGTCCCGGCCGGCGACCAATGTGCCGTTGAAGCCGGCCCGGGTGGTGCTCCAAGACTTCACCGGCGTGCCGGCAGTTGTCGATCTGGCGGCCATGCGGAGCGCGATGAAGCGGCTGGGCGGCGATCCGACGCGCATTAACCCCCTGGTGCCCGTCGACCTGGTGATCGACCATTCGGTGCAGGTCGATCGGTTTGGCTCGTCCGAGGCGCTGGGCCAGAACGTGGCCCTGGAGTTCCAGCGAAATCGCGAGCGGTACGAGTTCCTGCGTTGGGGGCAGAAGGCGTTCCGCAACTTCCGCGTGGTGCCTCCGGCCGTGGGCATCATCCACCAGGTGAACCTGGAGTTCCTGGCGAAGTGCGTTTTCGTCGGCTCGGATGCGGCGGGCCCGGTGGCATTTCCCGATACGCTGGTAGGCACGGACAGCCACACCACGATGATCAACGGCCTCGGTGTGGTCGGCTGGGGCGTCGGTGGCATCGAGGCCGAAGCGGTCATGCTGGGCCAGCCGCTGTACATGCTCGCCCCCGAGGTGATCGGCTTCGAGCTCAGCGGCGGCCTGCCGGCCGGTGCCACGCCTACGGACCTCGTGCTCACCGTCACGCAAATCCTCCGCAAAGAGGGCGTCGTCGACAAGTTCGTCGAGTTCTTCGGGCCGGCGCTGGCCGGCATGAAGGTGGCCGACCGGGCCCTGGTCGCCAACATGGCGCCCGAATACGGGGCCACGATGGGCTTCTTTCCCATCGACGAGCAAACGCTCGCCTATCTCCGCGAGACGGGCCGCACGGCCGACGAGATCGATCTGGTCGAACGGTATACGAAAGAGCAGCAGCTTTTCCGCTCGCTGGCTTCCGCGGCCGATGGCAGTTACGCCCCGCACTATACCAAGGTTTTGCGCCTCGATTTGGCCACGGTCGAGCCCAGCCTGGCGGGCCCCAAGCGGCCGCAAGACCGCCTGCCGCTGGGCGAGGTACAGCAGTCGTTCCGCCAGTCGCTTCGCTTACCGGCCAAAGAACGCGGCTTCGCGCTTACGGACGAGCAGGTTTCGCAGACCGCCCAGGTGGAGGGCGATGGCACGATCCGCCACGGCGCCGTGGTCATCGCTTCGATTACCAGTTGCACCAACACCAGCAACCCCGAGGTGATGCTGACCGCCGGATTGCTCGCCCGCAAGGCCGTCGAGCGTGGCCTGAAGGTCAAGTCGCACGTGAAGACCAGTCTCTCTCCGGGCAGCCGCGTGGTGACCGATTACCTCAAGGAGGCCGGCCTGGACAAACCGCTGGTGGCGCTGGGTTTCCACACGGTCGGCTACGGCTGCATGACGTGCATCGGCAACAGCGGTCCGCTGACGGAAACAGTGGCCCGGGCGGTCAACCAGGGGCAGATCGTGGCGGCGGCCGTGCTGAGCGGCAACCGCAACTTCGAGGGCCGCATCAACCCGCTGGTGAAGGCCAACTACCTGGCCAGCCCGCCGCTCGTGGTGGCCTACGCCTTGGCCGGCACGGTCGACGTCGACTTGACCCGCGACCCGCTGGGCATGGACGCCGACGGCCGGCCGGTCTATCTGAAGGATCTCTGGCCCAGTGCGGCAGAAATTGCCGCGGCGGTCACGCAGGCAGTTCGGCCCGCCATGTTCCGCCAGCGATACGCTAATGCGTTCACGGCCAACGAGACCTGGAACCAAATTACGGTTTCCGAAAGCGAGTTGTTCCCCTGGGACCCGCAGAGCACCTACATCCAGGAGCCGCCGTTCCTGTCGGAAGTGGGCGCCGAGCCGAAGCCGATCCGGCCGATCCGGGGGGCGCGCGTGTTGGCGGCCCTCGGCGATTCGGTGACCACCGACCATATTTCGCCGGCCGGTTCGATCGCCGGCGATAGTCCCGCGGGCAAGTATTTGATGGAACACGGCGTGGCGCGGGTCGATTTCAACAGCTACGGCTCGCGGCGGGGAAACGATCGGGTGATGGTGCGGGGGACCTTCGCCAATATCCGCATTCGCAACCAGTTGGCCCCCGGCAGCGAAGGGGGTGTCACGCGGCACTTGCCCGATGGACAGTTGATGCCGATCTACGATGCGGCCGTGAAGTACAAGGCCGAAGGCGTGCCGCTGCTGGTGCTGGCCGGGGCCGAGTATGGCACCGGCAGCAGCCGTGACTGGGCCGCCAAAGGCCCCTTTCTGCTGGGCGTTCGTGCAGTGCTCGCGTCGAGCTTCGAACGGATTCATCGCAGCAACCTGGTGGGGATGGTCATCTTGCCCCTGCAATTTCCCGCCGGCCAGTCGTGGGAAACGTTGGGCCTGACGGGCGAAGAAACGTTCGACATCGCCGATCTGAGCGATGCCCTCGCGCCGGGCAGCCAGTTGACGGTTCGTGCCACGGCCGCTGACGGTTCCGCCAAGGAATTTCCCGTCCTGGTCCGCATCGATACGCCGGTCGAACTCGATTACTATCGCAACGGCGGCATCCTACAGACCGTTTTGCAGAAGCTCCGCGGGGATTAAACCGCACGGTGCGTTTCACGCACCCCACGAGATTACCGCTGCGGGGCCCGCTCCTCGCCGACGATCTCCAAATCGTCGCGATAATAATGGATGGCTTCGTTCGGGCTGAGATTGAGAATCGCCCGGCCATCGGTCACCCAAGCATCACGGTCGAAGCGGAACACGGCAGTACCGGCCTGATAGTTGCCGACCAGGTCGGTCGTGCCTGGGGGCAACCGGTGCAACGCTTCCGTGGCGACGGTCATGGCCACGAAGGCCGACAGTTCGCCCGTCGCCCGATTGCGAACGTAGGCTACGTCGTCGGCAAAAGTGCAATCGACCCACCGCGGGGCGTCCGGCTTGGCATGGGCCACGGCCAATTGAATGAATTTCGCTTCCAGCCGCTCGCGTTGGGTATGGAAGCGTCGTTTTGCCTGAAACAATCGTCCCGCCCGCACCCTGCGCTGCCAGGGTCTCTTGACCAATAGCGTGACTGCCACCAAGCCCGCTGCTACGGCAACCAACCACCACACCTGAGACATGACTTGTCTCCCCCCGGCCCCTGCCGGCGCCACTCAGTTCGATGAATCACCTTGGATTCACCTTGGATATTGTACAACAGATCTGGCCCAAAGAGCAAACTACCCGGTATGGGCCGATTTGCCAATCGGGCGCTCGCCGGGCCTGGTCGATCCGGATCCGCTCCCACTAGCCGGTCGCACAGGCAGACTGCCTCGACCGCTACGGTATGCCACAACAGGAGTATTGTCCTCTTCGGACAAAATCGCAAGTGCCGCGTGCGGGAATGGCTGCCAAAAAGCTCCCGGTTCCACCGCGCAACCCCATTACAAGGGGGAGCGTTTGGCGACGCCTTGGCCGATGCGGTTGGGGCCGGGATCGCCCCCTATGAAGCCGGCCGGCCCTATCGTCAGAGGCCCCTGGCGACCCCGTGAAGCGAGGGTCAGGGAGCAGGGTCCGGGGTTCATCGCGTTGTCGTTTCTCTAAGAAACTGCTCGATTCCTGAACCCGAACCCCGAACCCCGAATCCTGAACCCTCACTCCTCGTTCCTCGTTAGCGCTCCTCATTCAGCTTGCGCCAAGCGGCCATCGAGCGGGCCAGGTGCTCGCGAGCGTCGCCGCCGATGCCGAAGCACTGTAGCCCGATCGGCCCCTGGTAGCCCAGTTCCTTGAGCGTCCGGAGCAGCCCGCCCACGTCGAACGAGCCGCGGTCCAAGGGCTGAAGATAATGGGCCCAACCGGGCTGCGGATCGAACGCGTCGGCGCCGTTGATCGAGACGGCCCACAGCCGGGGCATCGCCTGCTGCAAGAGCGGCTTGTAGTTGCGCCCCGGGTCCACTCGCAGCCAGTGGCACAGATTGAACATCACGCCGACGTTGGGGCGGTTGACCTTGGCCGCCACCCGCACGGCATCCTCGATTCGCTCGACCCAGCAACTGATGTGCGGATAGAGCAGCAACTGGGAGCCCGAATCGCTGGCCAGGTCGGACATCTCGCGCAGGATTTTTACTCCGCGCGGGTCCAGCGACGCATCGGAGGGCTTCCCGCCGTTGATGAGCAGGTCGAACTGCACGTGGCGCCCCTTGAGCAAGGGCAGCACGTCTTTCAGGCGCGGATCGTAGGCCCGTTTGCCCGGCGTTATGTCCACAACGATGCTGATCTGATACAGTTTGAGCCCGACTTCGTCGAGGGTCCGCAGCCGCTCGGCGACGTTGTCCAGCCAAAGGTGTCCGACGCCGTCGTAGCCCAATTCCTTGAGCATTTCGGCCTGCTGCTTCAACGTTCGGTGCTTGGCGTCATGGGTGTCGATGCAGAAGGCGAAGAAGGGGTTTCGCGCCGGCTCGCCGGCGTTGGCCATGCCGAGTAATGCCAGCCACATCACGAGAGCAAGCGTGGTCCATTTCGTGTTCATCGGAAGTGATACTCCGGATTGTGAGTGTTAAAATCCTCGTCCGTGAAGCCGTTGTTCAGTTTCAAGTCGAGATAGGTGTATTCCTCGATCAACCGCGGCTCGCCGCCGGGCTCGCTGGGCCAATCGTAAGACTCGTAGCGAATGGGCACCTTCCACTCCTCGTCAACGAACACGCGGGCGAGGTGGAAGAGAAACTCGTCGCGCGGCACGGGATGCGCGACCTGAATTACCGTGCAGAGACGCTGGTTGATCCTCGCGTGCGTGAAGTATTTCACTTCGCACTCGCCGTGTTTGAGGTCCTGTTCGCCGACCTCGACCAGGCGCCGCACCAGATTGACCAGCCCGATCTCGGTGATCGGATAGTGACGGCCGGCCATGGCGACCAGGCCGTCGGGATGGATCGACACCGTGGCGGACAGGTGGGCTTTATGGGCCAGGATGTTGCCTTGATTTTGGCCCGCGATGTAAATCACCTCTTGCCCTTTGACGGCGGCCGGGGCCTGGAAATAGGCGTACACGCTGAAGGGCGCGTGACGAATCTTGATCGAGAGAAACTCGTAGCCGCTCAGTTTGCCGCGGATCCGTTCGCGCCGGACCAGCGTTGCCGAATAGTCCTTCAGGTTTTCGATGGCCGGCAGGCCCTGTTTGGCCCAACGAAGAACGGGCAACAACGGGTGCTCGGCGGGCTCCGCCTGCGGCGACGAGGCGGCCGGGATCTCGATCTTCCGAGCGGCGTATGCGCCCGCGTTATCGGCCAGCGCGGCCGGCGACGCCGTCGATCGGGGCAGTATGCCCGGTGCCTGCGCCACAACCATCGAGACCGCAAACACCACCGGGGCGGCCATTGCCGCCGACCACGCCCACAACGGCTGCATCCTCATCATTACACTGCATCCTTCTCCGTTGAACAGCCCTTCGTTGGGATGGCAGTTGCACTGCCATCCCCGGCTCCCCGCCCGCTTCCTATTGTTACACTTTGGGCCCAATGAGGAAATATATGCTCTAGTCCAGTGAAAGGCATTTTTTTCGGTCGCCGTGGCCATGCAGTAGCGCTGGCCGTCACAATCGTTACAGGCGCGCCCGGCAACGGCCGCGCGTTACGGCTTGGGCGAAGACGCCCTGGCGGCCGAGGGCATTTGACGGAAGGGCTTCCCCTTCTGGTACAGCGCAAGGCGGGCCTGCATCGCGTCCATCGAAGCGCGATCGTCGCGTTGCCGGGCGATGTCCCAGGCCTGCCGGGCGGTTGCCACGGCTTCGGCAAATCGTCCCCCTTCGGCGTAAGCGGCGGCCAACGTGTCCAACGCGTCGATCCGCTGGCCGCGGCAAAACCGATTGACCCGCTCGCCCAGCTCGATCGCCTCTTTACCATTCCGCAAGGATGCGTCCGGGCAGGTGGCCAACATCCAGGCCAATCGCTGCGGGAAGGCGATTTTGTCGGGCCGGAGCTGGACGGCCTCCCGGCAATGCCGGAACGCCTCGGAGAAGCGGCCTTCGTTGGCCAGCGCGACGGCGACGTTGTAATGGGCCTCGGCGTTGTTGGGCCGGAGCGCCAGGGCCTGCCGGAAGTGGGTCATGGCCAGTTCCGTCTTTCCTTCCGCCTGGTACGCCATACCGAGATTGTTGTGGGCGGCGGCGTCGGCGGGCGCGAGCTCCACGGCCCTTTGGAAATGGGCGATGGCCTCGTCGTATCGGCCCAGCCGCCCCAACAGGTCGCCCAGGTTGCGGTGGACCAGGGCATCGTCGGACTGATATTCCAACGCCTTTTCATAGCAGGCCGCCGCCTCGTCGAGCCGGCCCAGTTGGGTGAGGAGGTCGCCCAGGTCGCTGCGGGCCTTGACGTGATCGGGCTCGATTTCCAAGACCTTCTTGTAGCCAGCGACGGCCTCCTCCACCCGCCCTTGCGTGGCCAGGATGCCGGCGACGTTGCAGCCGGGGTCCGCGTCTTGCGGATCGATCGCCATCGCCGCCTGATAATGCTTCAGGGCCTCGTCGAGCCGCCCCTGCGCCACCAGCGCCACGCCCAGAGAATTGTGGGCCACGCTGTTTCCCGAAGTGCAAGCGAGGGCGTGGGTCCACAGCGTTTCGCTGTCGCGCCAAAACGACACTTGCCGCCATCCGCATCCCAACAAAACCGGCAGCGCGAGCAAGGCGGCCCAGCCGGCCCGGCGGCGCGCCCGCGACGACCGGCAGGCATCGGCGGCGGCCCACACGAGGGCCACGCACAGTCCAATCTCCGGCAAATAGGTGAAACGGTCCGCGCGGGCCGTCAGCCCCACGTGCAGCAGCCCGATGACCGGCAGCAACATCCCCAGGTACCAGAACCAACCGACCAGAAGATACGGATATCGCCGCCTTCGCAGGACGACCGCGGCCGTCACGGCGATCAAGATCAACGCGGACCCCAGGACTTTCCAGATCGGGAAATGGAGAACCCCCGGGGGATACACGGCCGCCAGGCCGACCGGCAGGAAAAGCTGGCGGAGATAGATGACGTACGAGATCAAGGCGCTCTGGATGCGCCACTCCCAGGGAATGACGTCGCTGGAGGCCAGGGCCCGGCCCTGAATGGAAAGGGTGATGGTGCTGCACACCACGACCAAGAACGCCAGCGGCAGTTTCTCGATCACCAGCCGCCAGGAAAGAGGAATGTGGCCCAGCGCGGTTTGCGGCGAGCACCTGACGCGGCGCCGGGTTCCCGCCTTCGTGTTGGCCACGCCTCTTGCAGGGCGCCCGGCGAGGGGCTGGGGAGACGTTTGGCGATGTGCGCTTCCTGCCAGTCGCCCCAACGGCCAGTAGTCCAACAAGAGCAGAAGCGCCGGCAGCGTGACGAGCATCGCCTTGGACAAGAGTCCCAAGGCGAAGAGGGCCATCACTAGCAGGTATCGCCAGAGCGAAGGCCCCCGGTGCACATAGTTCACGTACGCGACCAGCGTGAGCATGAAGAAGAGCCCGCTCAGGACGTCTTTCCGCTCGGTGACCCAAGCCACCGATTCCGCCCGCAGGGGATGGACGGCGAATAGTGCCGCCACCAGCGCACTGAGCCAAAGGCGGCCGGTCATCCGCCACAGGACGAGAAACAGCAGCATGGCCGTGGCGGCGTGCAGGAGCATGTTGGTGAGATGGTAGCCGCCGGCGTGCAGGCCATAGAACTGGTAGTCGGCCATCAGTGAGATCCAGGTGAGCGGCACCCAGTTTGAGGCATAGACGTGGGTAAAAGCCCCGCGGATGCTGTGCACGGTCAGCCCTTCGGCCGTCCAAGGGTTTTCGTAGACGTACTTGGCGTCGTCCAGGTTGACGAAGCCGTGTGTCAGGGTCTGGGCGAAGACGAGTCCCACGGCCAGCGATAAGAGGGCGCAAATCGCCAAGGGCAGGGCCAGGCGGCGCGATAGCCGGGCGGCGTGATCGTCGGCCAGTTTCGGGGGCCCGCGCAAGCCACCCTGTTGCTCGGCCGGGGGCGCGGATCGGGAGTTATTTCTTCGGTGATCCATGCGGTGGTGAACTCGGCTGATGATAAGGTTTGCCGGCCTCGTACAAGGCGAGACGGACTTGCACCGCGGCGGCTAGTTCCCGATCATTGTCTCGGGCGGCAAGTTCCCGGGCCTTGCGGGCTGTGGCCACGGCCTCCGGAAACCATCCCGCTTCCGCATAGGCGGCCGCCAGCGCGTCGAGCACGTCGGGCCGTTTGCCGTCGCAACGGGCGTTGGCCCGTTGGGCCAGCCCGATCGCCTCCGTGCCGTTGCGTAGCGGAACCTCGGGACAGGTCGCCCGCAGCCAGGCCAGGTCTCTCTCCGTCTCCAGGTCGTCGGGTTGGAGTTTCAACGCCAGCCGGTACTGTTCTACCGCTTCGGCAAACTGCCCCCGCGCCGCCAGGGCCTTGGCCAGGCCGCCATGCGCCCGCCCGTCGTCCGGCTTGATCTTCTGCGCCTCCTCGAACTGCTCGATGGCCTCGTCCAACCGGCCGCGATTGGCCAGCGCCGCGCCCAGGTTGCTATGGGCCGCGGCGTTATCGGGCTGGATCTCCAGGGCCTGGCGATAATGCGTCATCGCCTCGTTCAGTTGGCCGCGGCCGGCCAAGATGTCGCCCAGTCGGCGATGGCTCTCGGCGTCGTCGGGGTCGATTTCCAGCGCCAGGCGGAAATGTTCGCTCGCCTCGCCCCCCCGCCCCCGCGCTTCCAGAGCCACGGCCAGCGCCCGGTGAGCCTTGGCAAAAGCCGGCCTCAAGGCGATCGCCCGCTCAAACTGCGGCAGCGCTTCGGCAAAGCGGCCCTGGCCGGCCAATAGGCTGCCCAAATTGTAGTAGGCGATGGCGTAGCCGGGCTTGATTTTCTGCGCCTTGCGATAACATGCCACGGCTTCGTCGAGGCGATTCATGCGGGCCATGACCAGGCCCAGACTGGCGGTGGCCTCCGCATCATGAGGGTTGATTTCCAGCGATTGCCGATAATGCAGCAGCGCCTCGTCGAGCCGGTCCGCTGCCACCAACGCCGCGGCGAGATTGTTGTGGGCCACCTTGTTATACGACGTGCAGGCCAGCGTGCGTCTCCAAAGGGTCTCGCTATTGCACCAGAAAGACGTCTGGCGCCACGCGCCGCCGAGCAAAGCCGCCAGCGCCGCCGCCGCGGCCACGGCCCGCACCGGCCGGCGATACGGCCAGGCGGGCCACGAGTCGGCGGCCCACCAAATCAAAGCCATAGCGAGGCCGATTTCCGGCAAGTAGGTATAGCGGTCGGCCATGGCCTGCCCCGCCACTTGCTGCAGCCCGATCGCCGGCACCAGCATCCCCAAGTACCAGAGCCAGCCGACGAGCAAATAACGCCGCTGCCGATGCCTCAGCACGGCCGCCGAAATGCCGGCCAGCACGATGCCTGCGCCAACAGCCTTCCAAATCGGCAAGTGGGTTCCCGGATGAGGATAAAACAGCGCCAGTCCCCATGGACAAAAGAATTGTTCCAGATAGGCAACGTAGGCGACCAAGGCGTTAGCAACGCGGGCCCAAAGAGGAATTAGGTTCTCGGACACGAAGGCCTCTTGCTGGGCCAATAGCGTCGCCAGAGACGAGAGGATTGCCAATGCCAACAGGGGAAGCTTTTCGATGATCAGACGCTGAGGGGGGACTTGCGGCGTTGCCACGTAATCCTCGCCGCCCGCGAACCGTCCCAGCGGCCAGTAGTCCAGCAGCAACAACACTGCCGGCAGCGTTACCAGCATGGGCTTGGCCATCAATCCCAGGGCGAACAGCACCAGCGTCGCCAGGTACCACGCCGGCGAACACCGGCGGCGCACGTAATTGACGTACGCCCCCAGCGTGAGCACGAAACAGAGCCCGCTCAGCACGTCCTTCCGTTCGGTCACCCAGGCTACCGATTCCGCGCGCAGTGGATGGACGGCGAAGAGCGCCGCCACCAGCGCGCTGGGCCACAGCCGGCCGGTCATTTGCCGGAGGACCAAGAACAGAAGCACGGCCGTGGCGGCGTGCAGCAAGACATTGGTCAGGTGATGCCCGCCGCCGCCCAGGCCATAGAGCTGGCAGTCCAGCATGAGCGAGATCCAGGTGAGCGGATGCCAGTTCTCGGAATGGCAATGCGTAAATGCCCAGACGACGCCCGCGGCGGTCAGCCCGTGGGAGATCTGCGGCGTGTTGTAGACGTATTTGTCGTCGTCGATGTTGACGAAGCCGAAATGAGCGGTTTGGCCGAAGGCCAAGCCGACCGCCAGCAGCAGAAGGACGGCGATGGTCGGCGGCAGACTATTGCGTCGTTGGCCCATCGAACAGAGAAGTTACTTGCCAAACGCCCGGACGGCCGCTTGCTGGAACGCGGACAAGGCCTGATTGCCGGTGTTGTTCGCCCAGCCTGCGTGCTGGACGAGGAAGATCATCACGAGTTGGCGTGAGGGATCGATCTGCATGTTGGTGCTATACGCGCCCCCGTGCCCAATGGGGCCGCCGGGCTTGCGGTCGGTGCTCCAGCCGAAGCCATAACCCTCGGGCAGAGGGCCGGTTTGGGAGGAGGTCATTTGGTGCAGTGATTTTTCGGAAAGATAGCGTTTTCCGCCGAACTCGCCGCCGCCCAAAATCATGCGGCAGAACAACGACAAATCGGTCGCCGTCGAAAACAGGCCGCCGGCCGGCATGGGCTGGCGCGTGGGAGTGTCCAGCGGATATTTCAATTGTCCAATGGTCGTTTCCTCCAGCCCCGTCTGCGCGGCATTGGGCTTGTACGATTTGGCCAGTCGCCGCAGTTGCTCCGGGTTCGGCCGGAAGCACGTGTCCTTCATCCCCAGGGGAGCGAAGAGACGCTTGACGAGGAATTCCTCGTAGGGCATGCCGCCGACGACTTCGATGATCCGTCCCGCCGTGTTGATGCCGGCGTTGGAGTATTGATACTTGCTGTCCGGCTCGAATTGCAGCGGCGACACCGCGTAGGTTCGCACGGCCTGGGCGAGCGGCAGCAGGTCGAGCGTCGGCTGCTCCATGGGCGACTTGAACGGCAGGCCGCTCGTGTGACTGAGCACGTTGCGGACGGTAATCGGGTGCCGCGGCTTCTTCAACAGCACGCGATGCCGGTCCTGTTCCACCGCCAGGTACTGGCCCTTGAACTCGGGCAGATATTTTTCCACCGCATCGTCCACGTTCACCTTGCCTTCGTCCACCAGCATCATCAGCGCGGTGGCCGTGATCGGCTTGGACATCGAGGCGATCCAGAAAAGACAATCGGTTTGCATCGGCCGCTTGGCGGCGACGTCGGCGTAACCGACCGCTTCCAAGCTGAGCACCTTGTCCTTCGAGGCCACGAGCAGTACCGCGCCTGCCAAGGTGTGGTTGTCGACAAACGGCTGCAAGCTGGCGGCAATGCCGGGCCCCGGCGCCCGGGAGGGGGGTTGCGCCCCGGCGGGGTTCCGGGCCGCGGGAAACGCGGCGAGCCATAGGGCAACCATCAGGGCTTGGGGGAACACGGTGTTTTTCATGGCGGCTTCGAGGGCGACAGGGCAAAGTGAGCAGATTGGCGGTCCGCCGGGCGGCCGTATTGCTCCATTATCTGAGTAGCCGCCCCGTAGATCAAGACCCGCTGAGGAGCAGGGGAGAGAGTAGAGTGGAGGGCGGGCAGGCCGATCGCCATCGCGGAAATGGCCGGTGGGCGGACCGGCTGGCCGCTCCTCCCTCCCCTCTTCTGCCGGCCCTCTTGCCAAACTCGTTCCCCGGCGGTGAAATGAAGGTACCGGCCGGAGGCGTCGTCCCGGCGGTCGCGGATTCCATCGGCCGCTGATCAGCCGCCGCATGCCGGGCCAGCTTCCGCTCGTTCGCCATGACAGACCACAAGAGCCAGCCACCACTTGTCGACGAGTTGACCGTGCTGCGGCAGCGGGTCGCCGAGCTGGAAAAGCAAGCCGCCGCCAGCAACGCCGCCGAGACGCAGCGCCAGCGCGATCTTCTTCAAGCCATCCTGCAAGCGACCATCGAGAGCTTTCCCTTCGATTTCTTCGCCCTCGGGCTCGATGGCTGCTACCTCATGCAGAACCGCGTGAGCAAAATGCGTTGGGGCGAGGCCATCGGCAAACGCCCCGAAGAGATTGCCGGAGAGGCGAACCTTGACTTGTGGCTGGAAAATAATCGTCGCGCCATGGCCGGCGAAAGGGTCGAAGCGGAAGTCGTGCTCGACGTCCACGGCGAGAAACGATCCTATGTCAATGTGATTGCCCCCATTCGCGATGGCGAGCAAACCTACGGCATTCTTGGCGTCAACGTCGACGTGACCGAACGCAAGCGGGCCGAGGAAGCCTTGAAGAAAGTTCGCGATGAACTGGAACGGCAAGTCCGCGAACGAACGGCCGAGTTGCAGGACGCCAACCAAAAGCTGTTCACCACGCTGGAACGGATCACCGATGGATTCATCTCCTTCGACCAGCAATGGCATTACACCTATATTAACCAGGCGGCCATGCGCTTCCTCCGCAAGAGCCGTGAGGAATTGCTGGGCGACTCCGACCTGGAGATGTTTCGCCGGACGGCACCGCCCAAGTTCTTTGCCGCGGTGCTCCGGGCCTTCGAAGAGAATACGGCCGTCCATTTCGAGGAGTTTTATCCGGAACCGCTGAACATCTGGTGCGAATGCCATATGTACCCGTCGTCCGAGGGTTTGACGGTCTATTTCCGCGACGTGACCGAACGCAAGCGGGCCCAAGAGGCATTGCAGCGGCAGCATCGCACGTTGAAGCACATGCTGCGGGCCAGCGACCACGAACGCCAACTGATCGCCTACGACATCCACGACGGCCTGGCCCAGGAGTTGGCCGGGGCGATCATGCAGTTCCAGGTCTACGACCATTTGAAGAGTTCCAGCCCCGGCGAGGCGCAAAAAGCCTATGACGGCGGCGTAACTTTGCTGCGGCAGGCCCATTTCGAGGCCCGCCGACTCATCAGCGGCGTCCGGCCGCCGATTTTGGACGAGTCGGGCGTGGTGGCGGCGATCGCTCATCTGGTGAATGAGCACGGCCTTCGCGGCGGCCCGCAAATCACCTTTCGCAGCAACGTGAAATTCCAGCGACTGGCCGCGGTGGAAGAAAATACCATCTATCGTATCATCCAAGAGGGGCTGGCCAACGCCGCCGAACACAGCAAGAGCGACACGGTGCAGATTAGCCTGTGGCAACGGGACCAGCGGATTTGCCTCGAGATCCAAGACTGGGGCGTGGGGTTCGATCCCAAGGCCGTGCGTCGCGACCAGTTCGGCTTGCGGGGCATTCGCGAGCGGGCCAGGTTGCTGGGCGGCAAGTGCCGCATCCAGAGCAAGCCCAACCAGGGAACGCGCATCGTCGTGGAATTGCCGTTGGCCGAGAGGGAAACCGACGAGTAAGGAGACCGAACGAAGTCCTGTCTGAGGAGCCAGCAGAACTCAACGCCTATGAATCCCCAAGAATTGCCCGACGCCAAGATTGCCGAGACCGCCAAGCATCGCATTTTCGACCGCCCCCACTTGACCACGCAGCGGCTTTGGTGCGAGTTCGATCGGGGGCGATTGTTCCTCCGCGGCCAGGTGCCCAGCTTTTATTTGAAACAGCTTGCCCAAGAGGCGGTGGCCGGCCTCGAAGGCGTCGAGCAGGTCGTCAATGAAATTGAGGTCGTGTGGTGAGCGGCCGCACCGCGGTCTGTCGCTGCGAACCCCCTCGGCCGGAACTGCGAGCCCATCCTTTCGCGCGAAATGAAAAGCCCTGGAAACAGTGAAATCGATGGCACGGCGGCACCGTCCCTTCACGTCGACCACATCGAAAATGCCTGCGCGAGAGTCGCCGGCCCGTAGGGATACGCAATCGGGACATGCGCCGCTGCAGGATTCGCCCCCGACGGCGGCCCAATCGCTGACGCGGCGGGAGTGGCTGTTTCTGGCCGCCTTGGTGCTGGCGATTTTCTTCGTCTATCAGCCCGCTTGGCAGGGCGGGATTCTCTGGGACGACGATGCCCATCTGACCCGGCCCGACTTGCGCTCCTGGCAAGGACTGTACCGCATTTGGTTCGAGCTGGACGCCACGGCGCAGTACTATCCTGTGCTGCACAGCGCCTTCTGGATCGAGCACAGAATGTGGGGCGATGCCACGCTCGGCTATCACCTGGCCAATATTCTCTTCCACGCCGTGGCTGCCTGCCTGGCAGCCTTGATCCTGCGGCGGTTGGCAATTCCCGGCGCCCTGCTGGCGGCCGCCGTCTTCGCCCTGCATCCGGTCCAGGCGGAATCGGTGGCCTGGATCTCGGAGCAGAAGAACACCCTCTCGGCCGTGTTCTATTTGGGCGCCATGCTGGTCTATCTCCGCTTCGACCAGACGCGGAAGAGATGGTTGTATGG
>Ga0181520_10000731_pt1 | contig 71014 bp, 51 predicted proteins | sample PEATcosm2014_Bin_29_FD_132451 | JGI IMG/M metagenome (GOLD analysis project Ga0181520, IMG submission 132451) | Peatland microbial communities from MTU Mesocosm Facility, Houghton, MI, USA - PEATcosm2014_Bin02_30_metaG | ecosystem: Environmental > Terrestrial > Soil > Wetlands > Peat | place... | reverse complement strand
TCATGCCGGTGCTCTGGATGCCTTCAATGTCGGCCACGACGATACGGGCGTCGAGCCAAGGGTCCTCGCCGAAGCTCTCGAAGACGCGGCCTCCCTGGGGCACGCGCGCGATGTTAGTGTCGGGCGATTCGAAGAGCGCACTGCCCAGCGAACGGGTCTCCTCGGCTTCCAGCTTGCCATAGGCCCGGGCCAGTTCCGGATCCCAGGTGGCGGCCAGCGCAACCGGCGCGGGCATGGCGGTAGCGGGCTTCTGCGGTCCCGCGCCTCCGGGTCCCACACCGGCGGGGCCGTTAGTCATCTGGAGATCAGGAATGCCGAGCCGGGGCAGGCCGGGCACGACGCGGTAATGCGTCGCGTCGCCGATGCCATGAAGCTCGGTGATCTTTTCGTCGAGGGTCATGCGGGCGACAAGCTGGCGGGCGCGGGCCGTTGCCTGGGCATGCGAGAGGCGAGCCTGCGGGACGGGCGTGGCTGCCGCCATGGAAACGGTGAGGAAGGCCATTGTGAGCAGGAATGGGAATTGCCGATAACGATTTTGCAGCAGAGCAACAGGGATATTTTTCATTGGTGTCTCGACTCTCCGCACTGATCCAGCGAGGATTTTACCACTCGGGCTGGTTTCGAAAAGGTCGGACCATGCGTGTCCTAATCCCTATCAAGCAGATATTCCGCAAGACACAGTCGCCTGAGTGAAGATCCCCAGAGATGTCCATTGAGAAGCCGGTGTAGCCGCCCAGGCGCTCGCCTGCACGCTTGCCATTGACAAACACCTCTGCATCCTGGAAGGCACCTTCGAATTCCAGAAAGTTCTGGGCGTGCGGGGTGGTCGAAACAACTGTCAGGTGCCGCCGATACCATCCATACCCGATGTAGAAGTCAGGCGCGCGGAAGTAAGGCTCGCTAAACGAGTGGGGCAGATCTACACGCTGCCACTTGCTGTCGTCGAAGCCCGGATCGCTAGCCGCGGCGTCATCGCCGAGGAAGAAACGCCAGCCGGGATCGAGATTCGTTCTGGTACGAGGAGCGAGAGTTTTCGTTCCCCAGGAGGTGCCGCAAGCTAGCGTGAGCAGCAAACCAATGAGAAACCGTGTTCTTTGCATTTAGTATCTCGATATTTGCGATGTGTTTGGCAGCCATTCTACGGCAGATGGGCGACGGCCTCTTCCCGACGGAAAATTCTACCTTCGTGCTCGGGATAATACTGAATGCAATGGCATATTTGCTACATTGCTGTTCGCTTTGCGAATGTTAGCCATAATTTGTTTCTCCCACATCAGTAGGAGACTAGGACCCCACAACTAGTTCTCACCCACAGCGCGGTACCTATGATAGGAACCCTGATGTCAATCCGCAACTTGTTTGACACTTGAAACTGGCGGCGTGTATCAAAGTACACGACCTGCGCGAGGGAGATTATGCGAACCGATATTTTTGAGATGGATCGCCGGACCCTGTTGAAGACGCTGGGATCGGTGGCTGCGGCGTCGGCATTTTCGAAGTTCAGTGTAGCGGCGCCGCCGGCAGGCAAGCGCTTCAACGGGCTGTTTCCGATTGCCTCGAGTCCGTTCACTCCGGACAACAAGCTGGATCTCGATTGCCTGGGCAATGAGGTGAAGTTCTGCAACCGGGGTGGGGTCCCGGGGCTGATCTGGCCGCAGATTGCGAGCGGTTGGTCAACGCTGAGCAAGGAAGAGCGGTTCTCGGGCGCGGAGGCGATGATTGCCGCGGGGAATGGTGGAAAGACGGCGGTGGTGATCGGCGTACAGACGCAGGGCAAGGATCTGGACGGCGCAATTGCGTACGCGAAACATGCGGCGAAGACGGGTGCGGATGCGATCTGTTCGCTGCCGCCGGATGGAGACAGCGCTGCGGTGCTGGAGTATTACAAGACGATCGGCGCGGCGACGGACTTGCCGCTGTTTGTGCAGACGATCGGCGATATGCCAGTGGACCTGATTGTGCAGATGTTCCAAGAGATTCCCACGGTGCGTGTGGTGAAGGACGAGGCGGGCGATCCGCTGAAGCGCGTGACCGAGCTGAGGGCGAAGACGGATGGCAAGCTGGCGGTGTTTGCGGGCAAGGGCGTGCGGCTGATGATGGACGAGATGCGGCTGGGCTTTACGGGATTCTGCCCGGTGGTGGGGATGGCGGACGTGTATCAAGAGGCATGGGAGCTGTACGAGGCGGGCAAGCTGCGCGAGTCGTTCGATATGTTCGGCAGGATATTGGCGTTTTCGACGATTACGGACGCAGACCAGTACGTGATGGTGGCGCGCGGGATCTTCAAGGAAGATACGAAGTCGCGTCCGATGCCTGGGATGGGAAGCGGCGGCGGCGCGGGCGGTGGACGGGGTGCGCAGGATCCGATGACGGAGGCGGACAAGAAGAATGTTCGCGATGCACTGAATACGTATTTGAAGCCTTACCTGCGCGGGTGAGCTCTGGGCTTCTATCTGTAACCGGTATGGCAACATTCTTCAGTTGCCACAGTTGAGAGATGAGACGAATGCTGGGTTTCGGGCCGAAGTTTGCGTGTGGTGTGGTGATGCTGGGAGTTGCGGGCGCGGCGTGGGCGCAGCCGCCGGGACGCTATGGTGCGCCTCCGCAGGTCGCGGCTGTACCCGCGCCGCCGCAGTTTACGCGGACGTGCGCTTTGTGCCATGGCAATGATGGACGTGGCACGGATCGGGCGCCGACTATGGTGAACTCGGCGCATCTGCGCAGCATGACCGACGCGGAGATTGCGACCACGATCAAGAAAGGTCGCAACCGGATGCCCGCGTTTCCGCTGCCGGATGCGGATATTGACAGGCTGGTGAGGTATATCCGATCGCTGAATGAGACGGCGGCGAGCACGGCGGTGCCGGGCGATGCGACCAAGGGCGAGGCTATTTATTTCGGCGCGGGGCAATGCTCGACGTGCCATGTGGCGCGGGGACGGGGCGTTTCCGATGGGCCGGACTTGTCGAACATCGGCAGCAGGATGCGGCTACAGACAATGCAGCAGGTGCTGGAGAATCCGGGCGCGAACACAACGCCGGGCTATGCGATGGCAACTGTTGCGATGAACGATGGCACCACGCTGCGCGGTTTTCTCCGCGCGCAGGGCAGCCACGACGTAGTGGTGCAGACGAAGGATGGAAAGCTCTATCCGCTCGTGGACAGCGAGTACAAGTCGGTTGTGGAGGACCAGAATTCAGCGATGAAGCCGTTCACGGGGACGGCGGATGAGATGCGCGACCTGCTGGCGTATTTGAGTACGCTAAACGGGGTGGGAGCGGGACCGGCGAGGACTGTGCAGGGCTCGATTCCGCAGGCCGATGTGGATGCGGTGGCGCATCCGGGGAAGGGGAACTGGCCGAACTACAACGGGACGGAGGATGGGAATCGGAACAGCGCATTGGACCAGATCGACCGGAAGGATGTCAGCAAGCTGCAGTTACAGTGGGATTTTTCGATCAATTTCTTTGGGCTGGAGACCACGCCGGTGGTGGTGGATGGGGTGATGTATGTGACCTCGAACAACCAGGTGTATGCGTTGAGCGCAAAGACGGGCCGGCAGGTATGGCTGTATGAGCGGCCGAAGAGCGACGGGTCGAAGATCTCCGGAGATGCGGCGATCGGGGTGAATCGCGGCGTTGCGGTGCTGGGCGATCGCGTGTTTTATCTGACCGACGATGCGCACCTGCTGGCGCTGGACCGGCTGACGGGAGCGCCGCTTTGGGACATCGACACGCCGGAAGGTGCACCCGGGCAGTTTGGCGGGACGGCCGCGCCGCTCGTGGTGGGCGACCTGGTAGTGACGGGCGTGAGCGGCGGCGACAACGGGATTCGCGGGTTCGTGGCGGCCTACAAGGCGGAGACAGGTGAGCTGGCGTGGAAGTTCATGACGATTCCAAAGACGGGAGATACCGGGGTGATTGCGGCGACGTGGAAGGGCGACGCGCTGGGCCTGGGCGGGGGCGCGACGTGGACGACCGGTTCGGCCGATGTGGACGCGGGGATTGTTTACTGGCCTGTGGGCAATCCGCACCCAGATACGAATGGCGATGGCCGGGTGGGGGACAACCTTTACACAAACAGCGACCTGGCGCTGGATGCGAAGACGGGCAAGCTGCTGTGGTACTTCCAGTACACGCCGCACGATCTGCATGATTGGGACGCGAACCAGCCGCTGGTTCTCGTGAACGGCAAGTGGAAGGGACAGGACCGCAAGCTGCTGCTGCATGCGAACCGGAATGGGTTTCTGTATGTACTGGACCGTACGACGGGCAAGCCCTTGATGGCGACGCGGATGGTGGATTCGCTGAATTGGGCGAGCGGGATCGACCCGAAGACCTGGAGACCGGAGTTACTGCCGGCGAATGAGACGACGCTGGCAGGGACCGTAGGTTGCCCGGCGGTGCGGGGCGCGACGAACTGGTATTCGACGGCGTATAGTCCGGCGACGCGGCTTTATTACGTGATGACGGTTGAGGACTGCACGGTTTACCGCAAGGCGGATGACGGCGGGTATGGCAGGTACAACGATCCGGCACATCCGGCGAAGAAGATTCTGCGTGCATTTGATATCGAGACGGGCAAGGCGATGTGGGAGATCGACATGCCGGGACCAGTGCAGTCGAATTATTCCGGAGTGCTGTCGACGGCTGGCGGGTTGGTCTTCTTTGGGGAGAGCAGCGGAGCTTTTGCGGCGGTCGATGCCGCGACGGGCAAATATCTGTGGCACTTTGAGACGAATCATGCGATCAAAGCGTCTCCGATGACATACGAAGTGGATGGTAGGCAGTACGTGGCGATCGCGTCGGGAGCGAATATTCTCTCGTTTGCGCTGCCGGAGTCTGAGACGCCTGAGGCAGGCAAGGGACGGAAGCAGTCGAGTAAATAGTGTGCCTTTGACTGAGTGGCTGGGGAAGTGGAGAGATTAAATGAACGAGAATCTATCGCGCCGCAATTTTCTGGCAACGTCGGCTGGAGCTGCGGCGAGCAGCTTCGCCGCGCTGGCGAACCCGATTGGAGCAGCCGCGCAGTCGGTTGGAGTGAAGCCGGCCGATCTGCCGGACCTGACGATCAAAGAGGTGAAGGTGTACGTCACCGACATCAGCGCGATCCACAAGCTGAACAGCCCGGAGACGGGCGAGTTGCTGTCGGTCGTGACCCACAGCGGGATCGAGGGCAACTACACGATCGGCGATCGCAACGCTACGCCGGGCTGGCTGGCGTGGGCAAAGACCGCGCTGGTGGGCAAGAACATTATGGACCTGCTGCCTACGCTGACTTCGACGAGCGGCATGAAGGGGCCGGGAGGATTCGATGGCGCTCCGGCGAGGCGCGCGGGCGGCGGCGGGGGTGGGGGCTTTGTCGCGCCGGGCTTTGGGGCTGCGATTGCGAATCCGGGTGCGCATTCTGCGTTTGAAGGACCGGCACTGACGGGGTCGGGCCTTTCGACGCGAGGCGGCGGCACGTGGCCGAATTACTATACTGCCGCGGCGGACGTGTGCCTGTGGGACATCCTGGGCAAGGCAGTGAACCGGCCGATCTACAAGATTCTTTCGGGCGGGATGCCGACCAAGGACAAGATGATGGCGTATGCGAGCTCACAGCATCTGCCGACGGTCGAGGACTACGTTCCGGATGTGCTGAAAGCGAAGGCACAGGGTTTTCGCGCGTACAAGATTCATCCCGGCGGCGGCCAGCATGCGACCGGGCCGGCGATTCCGACGTACATCGGGCACATGGAAGAGATTCGCGAGGTGCGCAAGGCGGTAGGCGACGAATTCGTTCTGATGCACGATCCGGTGCAGCGCTACAACCGGCAGGAGGCGATGACGGTGGGGCGTCTGCTGGACGAGCTGAACTACGCGTGGTTTGAAGACCCGATCCGGACGACGGATCAGGAGGGCCTGACGCAGCTTTGCGCGGCGCTCGACCTGCCGATTCATGTGGGCGAATTCATCTATTCGATCTCGGACTTCGCGGATTACATCAAGAAGGATGCATTGGATGTGGTGCGGCTGATTGCAGACAACGTCGGAGGAATATCGGGCGCGATGCGGGTTGGTCTGCTGGCCGATGCGCACGGGCTGGAGTGTACGCCGCACAACTGGGGCAATGTACCGGACATGGCGCTGCACTTTCATGTAGAGCTGGCGCTGCCGAATTCATGGTGGTTTGAGATGCCGTTTCCGGCGGAGTATGCGGACCGGCCGGAGTACCGGGATAAGTTCCGCATCGACGCGGATGGATACGTGCATGCACCCACGGAACCGGGGCTGGGTTATCCGATTGACCGCGCTGCGCTGGACAAAATGATGATCCGTATCGACCGGTGAGATGTCGGAAGCCGGTCAACCAGGAGGCGCACAGATGTTTTGCAAGCGTTGGCTGATGTGTGTGCTTCTGCTGGCGATCTTCCCGGCGAGCGCGCTGGAGAGGCCGGAGGTTACGTTCAAGATCTTTCAGTTTCCTCCGAACATGATTCCGCGGATCGACGGCGACGACTCGGACTGGGCGATGGTGCCGGACAGCTACGCCATCGGCATGGACCAATTGGAAGACACCGAGGCACCGGCGGGGACGGTGACGCCGCGCGATCCCAAAAAGCTGGACGTCAAGGTCAAAGTAGGCTGGGTGAAGGGCCTGAACCGGCTGTACTTCCTCTATGAGGCAAACAAGGACTACTGGGACTTCTCGCGATCCGACCTGCACAACGACATCTTCGAGGTCGTCGTCGACGGCGATCTCTCAAGCGGGCCGCTGATCGATATGTACCACCGCGACGTGTGGACGCCCGCGGCGGTCGGCGACTTGTCCAAGCTGGACCCGCGAATCACCAGCTCGGACGCGTACTTCGCCCAGCAGGGCGCGCATGCGCAGAACTACCACATCTTCACCCCGGCGCTCAATAAAGACTGGACCATGGACTGGGGATGCGCGCAGTACACCAAGGAGCTGCCCTACGCCAACCACGCCCTCAAGTACAACTTCAAGCCTGGCGAGCCGGGCAAGCTGGTGCTGGAGTTCTGGATCACTCCATTCGACTACGCTGGATGCGAGGGCCCGCAGCGCGCGGTCGAGTCTGTCCTCACGGAGAATAAACTGATCGGGCTCTCCTGGGCCGTCATCGCCTACCACGATCCCAACTCCAACGCTCGCCAGTTCTGGAACCTCTCCCACAAGCAGACCTTCTTCGGTAATGCGTCCGATCTGGTCGGTTTTCGCCTGATGCCGCTGGAGCCGCAGTTCCGCAAACCCATCGACGCGCAATGGTCGTTCAAGGTCGTCGACATGGACCGCCGGCTGGTTGCGTTCAAGGACAACTCCGAGGGCGAGGTCACCTCCTGGAAGTGGGACTTCGGCGATTCTTCAACCTCAACCGAGCAGAACCCGGTCCACGAATACAGAGACAGGCCGGGCAGAGAGGGGATCTATTCCGTCATCCTTGAAGTGAGCGGGCCCAAGGGGACTTCGCGGCTGGCAAAGGTTTGGGATGTTCACGTCAAAGGCACCTCGCCGTCCGCCGCAGTGCAACCATGATGCGGGATTGCAGCGCCGGGAACGCAATTCGCACTGGCTTCGCTTGGTCCGCTCGGGGCCAGGGTTGGAGAGTCGGGCAGCCGGAGATAGTGTGCAAATAACGAATCCAGGTTCCAGCAAGACCGGCGTCATGCGGTTGCCGGTCCGTTATCTGCTCGTGCTCTGGCTCATGGTCATCAGCGCAGCGGTCTACCTCGACCGCATCAATATCTCGATTGCCGCGATTGGAATTGGCAAGGAATTCGCAATCAGCAAAGTCCAGATGGGCTGGGTGTTCAGCGCATTCCTGATCGGTTACGCAGGCCTACAGATCCCCGCCGGCGTGCTGGCACGGCGGCTTGGTCCGCGTCTCACTCTGGGGTTGTTGGGCGTGTGGAATCCGATCTTTATCGTGTTGATCGCTTTTATTCCTCGTGGGATTGGGAATCCGCTGGTCCTCCTTATCCTGCTGCGCTTCTTCCTGGGTGCCGGGGAAGCCACGATGTTTCCCGCCACCAGCCAGTTCGTCGAGCGCTGGTTTCCTGTCAGCGAGCGTGGCAAGGCGAATGGCCTTATCTTCGCCGGCATAGGCCTCTCCGGTTTGACTCCTCCGCTGATGACCGCGATCATCCTGCACTACGGATGGCGAGCGTCCTTTTGCTTCGGCGCGAGTGTCGGCGCACTGGTAGGACTGGTGTGGTTCCTTGCCGCTCGCAATACCCCAGAGAAACATCCGTGGGTGGGAGATGCGGAGCGGGAGCTCATCGTCAGCCAGCGCCGCGTCTCCAAAGTCGCTCTCAAAGAGGACGATGCTGCGCAATACGGCAAGCATAAGATTCCCTGGCGGCAGATCTTCAGCAGCAACGCGGTTCTTGCCATCACCCTTAGCTACTTCGCCTTCGGCTATGTGGCATGGATGTTCTATACCTGGTTCTACACTTATATGGCGCAGGTACGCGGCCTCAATCTGAAGACCAGCGCGCTCTACTCCATGCTGCCGTTCCTTGCCATGACCGCCGGATGCCTGCTGGGTGGCGTGCTGAGCGATTGGATCGTGACGCACTACGGCGCGCGCCAGGGCCGTTGCCTGCTGCCTGCTCTCTCTCTCGCGGTTACCGCCGTCCTCCTGGTAATGGGTTCGCGGATCGAGAGCGCGGCGGCTGCTGCGTTTATGTTGGCCTTCGGAGCGGGCGTCCTCTTCATCTCACAGAGCATCTACTGGGCGGTCACCGCCGACATCAGCGGAGAGTATGTTGGCGTGGTGTCGGGAATCATGAATATGGGGGGGCAGGTCGGCGGCGCATGCACGGCCGCATTGACCCCCGTGATCGCGGCCCACTTTGGCTGGAATGCGTCGTTCGCAACCGCCGCCGCGATCACCGCGATGGGCGCGCTGGCATGGACCGCCATCGACCCCAAACGCGATGTCCTGATCGCCCGCGAATAGCGGTTCGTGTGTGGATGGACGTTCGCACCTGTCGCCATATACACTCCTCGCGACTGATTTGATCCGCCGAAAAGCAGTTCAGTCCGATTCGCGATGCTTGTTCAGTTTGATCCGCAACTCTGTCCGGTGCAAGGACTGCGCAATCTGCCACAACGAACCAGTGAGGGAAGGGAAGCACCGATGGGCCAAACAATTTCACGCCGGCACTTTATCGGCACCGCCGCCATGGCGGGAGCCGCGCTTTCAGGCATGAGCAATGCACTCGCAGCCGCGCAGGCTCCGGATTGGGACGAGAAGAACGGCGCCGCTCCTCCCGCGCTGGATGCCCCGCAGGCCCACCCGCTCGCGCCGGGCGCAATCCCCATCATCGACACCCACATTCACCTCTTCGACAACACGCGTCCCGTCTTCACCGGCTACACGGGCGGGCTATTCTACCGCGCGCTGAACAAGCCCTCGACGCCCACGATGTACGCACCGCTGGCGCGCCCCGCGGGAATCGTCGGTGCCATCGTGGTGGAGTCCGCCGCCCAATTCATCGACGACAACCTCTGGTATCTGGAGCAAGCCCGCGACAATCCCATCATGGTCGGAGTCTCGGGAAACATCGATCCCGGGTCGGCTGAATTCACCAAGTATCTGAACCACTTTCACCGCGACCCACTCTTCCGCGCCATCCGCTCCAGCCGCTTCTACACCTCGGACGGCGGCAAGGTCGCACTCAATCCCGCGCAGGTTGCCAACCTGAAGCTGTTGGCGCAGGCTGACTTGGCGCTGGACACAGCCAATCCATCCATGCCCCTGATGCAGGCCAACGTCCTGTTGGCCGATGCCATTCCCGACCTGCGCATCATCATGGACCACCTCCCTTCCTTCGATCCCGAGCCTGACGGCCAAGTGGCCTACGAGGAGGTGGTGAAGGAGATGGCCGCGCGTCCCAACATCTTCGTCAAGCTCACCGAGGTCTACCATCCCAAAGGCGGAGACGGCGGCCTCGTCGTCAAGAACTATGAGTTCCTGCGTGCGCGGCTCGAATATCTCTTCCAGGCCTTCGGCGAAGACCGCGTCATGTTCGGCACCGACTACCCCAACAGCTACGGCGTGGCCACTATCCCCGAGGAGGTTGGCCTGATGCAGCAGTTCTACGCCACCAAGACGCGCGCGCAGCAGGAGAAGTACTTCTGGCAGAACTCCTCGAAGATCTATAAATGGGTCAAGCGCTCCGACGACCAGCCCACACCACTCGCGCAAGGCAAACCCGCTCCTGCGGCGCCAGCCGGCCGCGGCGCCGCAGGCCGGGTAGGCCCGGGTGCTCCCGGAGGCCCTGGAACTCCGGGAGGCGCGGGAGGCCCTCGACCAAAGGTCTAATGCCATGCGGACTCGTACGCGGCATCGTTCGGCCGGGGGGTATACCCCCCTCAAAAGTCTCCCTTCTAGTCAAAATGGAGTGACCGGCCCAATGCGCTGACCGTGGGTTAGGCTGTGATTCGATAGAGAAGCACAACTCAGAGCCACAAGCGGAGAGGAGCCGGTCATGAAGGAAAAGGTACGATTTTTGGGATTGGATGTCCACGCCGAGACGATTGCAGTTGCTGTAGCCGAGCCGGATGGCGAGGTTCGCAGCCTGGGAACGATCGCCAACCGGGAAGAGTCGATCCGCAAGCTGATTAAGAAGCTGGGTGCGCCGGAGCATTTGCGGGCCTGCTATGAAGCAGGTCCGACGGGTTACGTTCTGTATTGGCAGTTGACGCAGTTGGGCGTCGAGTGCGCGGTCGTAGCGCCGACGCTGGTTCCGATCAAAGCCGGCGACCGGGTGAAGACGGATCGGCGGGATGCCTTGAAGCTGGCGCGCAGTCATCGTTCCAACGATCTGACTGCCGTGTGGGTTCCGGACCCGGACTCGGAAGCGTTACGTGATTTGGTGCGCACCCGGGAGGCGGCCAAACAGGATCAGTTGCGAGCGCGGCACCGGTTGAGCAAGTTTCTGCTGCGCATGGGGAGGCGTCCAGCGGTGGGGGTGAAGGCGTGGACGGAACCTTACATGGCATGGGTGCGCCAGGTTCGGTTTGAACGGCCGACACAGCAAGCCACGCTTCAGGATTATCTGCACGAGGTCGATCACATGGCGGCACGGGTCAAGCGTCTGGAGCAGGCGATCACTGAGGTGGTGAAGCTGGCATCGCCACAGGTCCAGGAAGTAGTCAAGGGTTTACAGACGCTGCGCGGCATCGCGGAGATTTCGGCGGTGACGATCGTGGCTGAGTTAGGCAACATCGCCCGCTTCGATACGCCTCGGCAGTTGATGGGATACAGCGGTGCGGTTCCCAGCGAAGACTCCAGTGGGAAGCGGAAGCGACAAGGCAGCATCACCAAGACAGGCAACGCACATCTGAGACGCATCGTGGTCGAAGCGGCCTGGAGTTATCGCCACCGGGCCGCAATCGGGCCCAGGCTGCGCAAACGACAGGAAGGGGTTTCAGAACCGATCAAGGAGATCGCCTGGAAGGCGCAGGTTCGACTCTCCAAGCGCTATGCCCGGCTGGCGGCGGCAGGCAAGAACCAGCGCAAGATCGTCACCGCCGTAGGACGCGAACTGCTGGGCTTCATCTGGGCCATCGGGGTCAAGGCAGAAAGGTCAGTCCCACAGCAAATCGCAGCCTGACAAAGACAAAAACAAAAAACCTTTCCAGGAATGAAAAAGCAAAAACAAAACCAATGAACAGCATCGACCAATTCGAGGACAGGGCCAGCAGCAGGCGGAGCCAGCACGAAGGAGAACCCTCGAAGCTCCTATGCGACAGGCTCAGCCGGACTCGCGACTCTAGTCAGAGGCAGCTCCCGACGGATCATGATTATGCGGTTCCGACCCGCGAATATCAGATTGATCAATCGTCGCCAAAACCTGCCCCGCCTGCTGCTCGCCCTGTCCTCCGCAAAAGAGACGAACAACGACAAAAGCTACCCCACAAATCTGCAGTATTTGACAGGGTCACTCCATATCAGCCGGAGCCGATGGAGGCCGATGTGACTGTGACTCTTTAGTTCCGCGAAGAGCGCTTCGACCTTCTTCCGCTGCCGTTGTGCGTATTTGAACTCCGGTGTAGTCCAGAGATCTCGCGCTCGCTGTCGAGCGGCCTCGTTCATGTGGATCGCAAGATACCGGAACGGTCCAGTCGTGCACTGCGATCTCTGCTGGCATGGACCACACTTCTTGCGCGTTCCTATATAGCCGAATGTGCGGTTCCGCTCGTTGCGTCCGCCATAGTTCAGTTGCTGCCCTCCAGGGCAGATGTAACTGTTGCTCTCCGGCAAGTAGGTAAAGGACTCCGGACCATAGAAGGGGCTCCTAGTCCGCCCGACAGCATCCCTGGTGGGCATGTACGGCGTGATCTCCCGGTCCATCAGCCACTGCAAGAACTCACCGTTGCCATAGCTTGCATCGGCAGCGATGGATTGCGGTTTCCGGCCTTGCCATTGGGCGAAGCGAGTGATCATGTCCCTGGCGGATCGCGACTCCTCACTCAGGCGAGCGCCTGTTGCTTGCACGCCCACGACGATGCAGCTGTCATTGTCAATCAGGTAGTTGTTGTAATAACCCATGCGTGCCGGCGTCCCGCCTTTTGTCGCATAGGTGGAGTCGGGATCGGTGGTGGACACCTTGTCCTGGCTATGCGTCGGCTCCTCTACGGGGTTCTGCATTTCAAGCTCGGCAAGGTACTCGCGCACCGTTCGATTGACCTGCGCGGCCTCAGCCAACTGCTCTCTAGGGATGCGGCTCTCCTTGGAAGCGTTTGCCTCCACGAAGGTTCCATCAACCGATAGCTTGTCTCCACGCACTAGCCCCACTGCGAGGCATTGGGCCACAACTTCCTCGAACAACTGCTCGAACACATTCGACTCCTGGAAGCGCCCATGGCGATTCTTCGAAAACGTCGAGTGATGCGGAACTTCCTGATCGAAGCCGAGACCAGTGAACCAGCGCCACGCAAGGTGCATGCGCAACTCCTCCACAAGCTTGCGCTCACTGCTGATCCCGTACAGATAGCCAATCAGCAAAATGCGCAGCAAGAGCTCAGGATCGATGGATGGACGACCAGTTTCACTGTAGCTGTCCTTCAGTCGCTCGCGTACGAAACCGAAGTCGATATGCTTATCGACCAACCGCAACAGATGATTCTCTGAAACCTGATCTTCAAGTCGAAAGTAATAAAACAAAGATTCAGAGCGCGCGTGCTGACCCATCATGAGCGTTGGTCCTCCGATAATGGCGATCCACAACAGCATGGTCACACTATGCTGCGAAACACTCCGAATTGCCACACGGATCTCATGAAAATCAGCAAATTCGTACTGACTTTTTCAACACCCACGCCTGTTCTCGCCATTCCAACACTCAGACCCGAACCCTATCCGGTGCGGCGGCCCAGCGGCTTGCCGCTTCTGCTCCAGCCCCTACCCGGCGGCGTCGATCGAAGCGAGCGCCTAGGCCGAGATAACACTTCTGTAACAACGTCCGCGTCACCCCGTTAGGCAGGAACAACTATCAGCAGTCTCTGTTAGCGACCCGTCAGGCATGGATGGTGAAGGCGTAGGCGTATGGGTTAGGCGGGTTGGCGGGGAGGGTGAGATGCAGGCCGCTGCCATCCTGATCGAAGGCGATCTGGCCCACGCCGGCCAGCTCCACGCGCTGGATGGGTCGCGGGAGCGCGGCGGACCCGCTGGCGAGAGCCTTGATGAGCAACTTACCGTCTTTTGGCCAGATGAAGGCGAAGGCGTAGAGGGCATCGCCTTTGGTGACGAAGCGAATGTCTTCGGTCGTGTAGGGCCGCTGCCTCTTTTCGTTGAAGGTTCCGGCGGCGGCAGCGTCACTCGCCCCTTCGCCGAAGACGGTGAAGGGGCGAGTGCCGTAGATCGCGCCGCCATGCACCTGCATCCACGAGGCAAGCCCGGTAAGTAACGCGTGTTCGTCTTCATCGAGGGTGCCATCGCCGCGGAGGGGAATGCTGAGGAGCAAATTCCCGTTGCGGCTGACGATATCGATGAGCGAGTGGATGACGAAGGTGGGGGTCTTGTACTTGTGGTTCTCGAGCAGCGAGCGATCGTAATACCAGTTGCCGATGCAGGTATCAGTCTGCCGAGGTTGAGGGAGGATTCCGTTGGCCTTGCCTCGTTCGATATCCAGCGTGACCGAGCCGACATGTTCAGGCTTGATCTCCTTCGCCGTGACGACCACATCGACCTTGCCGTGTTTGCGGACGCTGGAATTGTAGTAGTGGGTCACCAGGTCGATGCCATACTGGCCCAGCGGCAGCTCGGTATCGTCGAAGTAAACCAAGTCGGGGCCATAGGTATCAACGAGGTCCTGGCAGCGGAGGAACCAGTTCTCGGCGAAGGCGGGATCCATGGCTGGGACGGCTTCGTTCCACGGGCGGTCGTTGGCCTCATGCCACTGGTTGGCGGCGGCTATGGTGGTGAAGCCATCCGGCATTACGATATTGCGGCCGGTGTAGAGCTTTTGGGGATCGAGGCCATCCCACCACTTGCCCTTACCGTCTGCCTTCGTAAGGGTATAGGCGTCGTAGCGGACGCCTTGCATGGGTCCTTCGGGATCGTAGTCGTAGGCGACCTGAAGCCAGTGCCAGGCGTGTGCGCCATGGTTGGAGACGCCGAAACGGAGTCCCCGCTTGCGCGCCTCTCTGGCCCATACTGCCATGATGTCGCGTTTGGGGCCGACCTTGACCGAGTTCCACTCATGAAAGCGCGAGTTGTAGATGTCGAAGTTATCATGGTGCTGGGCGAGTGCCATGAAGTACTTCGCCCCGGCGGAGACGAACAGGTCCATCAGTTGTTCCGGCTGCCAGCGCTCGGCCTTCCAGGTGCCGTTCAGTTCGACCGCCCCGAACTTCGAGGGGTGTCCGTAGTTGGCGACGTGGAAAATGTTCTGCTTTGAGCCCTGGAGATAGAGGTTGCGGGTGTACCAGTCGCCTTGCTCCGGCATCGACTCCGGTCCCCAGCAGGACCAGATCCCGAACTTGGCGTCGCGGAACCACTCGGGAGTCTGGTATCCGGCGGTGAGCGAGTCCCATGTGGGCAGGAATGGACCGGGAGCAATGTGATGCGGGTCGGCCCCCTGGGACAAGAGCGCCCTCGGAATAGCGGCTGCCGGCGTGGCGGCTGCGATGGACTTGAGGACACTTCGGCGAGAGAGCTGCGGCATCGGCATGTGTTGGCGGAATTATAGCGGGCCGGTCGCTCATACCGGTTGTCCCGGTTCAATCCACTTGGTATGCCCGAAGGGTTGCCGAGTGTGATTGCGCTGCAATATAGTCTGACACCATGAGGAAACCTCTCGTTCTGATCGCACTTTTTGCTCTGCCTACCTTCGCGCAGCAGAAGTTGCAGGCGCCCGATTTAATTGCGCTGGCAAAATCCGGCGGGCCGGGATTGAGCGCGGCCATCGCAGGCAACTTCGACGCCAAGGCCCTGCAGGATGGCACAGCGTGGATCGGTCGCGGCCCGGATTTCTTCTTCGCCATCCAAACCGATGCAGAGCCATCGCTGGTAATCGACGACGGCGCCGCCATGCCCATGAAGCAGGTGTCGGGGTCGAAGCTCTGGTATGCAACAGCGGACGATGTGAAGGTGGGTACGTCGCATACATTTCATTACATGGTAAGTGGTGCCGCGCTCGGCGGCTCGCTCGACATGCCGGCGTTCGGTCCCATGTCGTATGCCATGCCGGGCGTGCCCCAGGGAACGTTGTCTCCCATGCACGTCCACGTCAGTAAGATATACGACGGCATGAAGAGCGATTACTGGGTGTATGTGCCGGCGCAGTATGATCCCAAGGTGCCGGCCGCGTTGATGGTGTTTACCGATGGGCAGAGCTACACGCGGCGCGAAGGAAACCTGCAGGCACTGAACGTCTTCGACAACCTAATCGCCGCCAAGAAAATGCCAGTCACTATTTTTGTGATGACCAGCCCTGGCGACGTGACCGACTCGCCTGGCACGCCGACCTATCAATTCGTCAGCCACTTTGCGGAGGAGCAGCATCGGACGCTGAAGGACGCGATGCGCTCGACACTGTATGACACCGTGAGCGATCGCTATGCGCGGTTCTTGCGGGATGAGCTACTGCCCGAAGCGCTGGCTGGACTCAATGTGCGCAAGGATGCCTACAGTCGCGCAATCTCGGGATCATCCTCGGGCGGTATCTGCGCGTTCAACGTGGCTTGGCAGATGCCCGATCAGTTCAGCCATGTGCAGAGCTGGATCGGCAGCTTCGCAGCCATCCAGTGGCAGGAGCGGCCGGATGTGATTGCGGGAGGCCAGGACTATCCCGATATGGTGCTGCGTGGCCCAAAGCGCAACATCCGCGTGTGGTCGCAGGATGGAGCAAACGACCAGGAGAGGAGCCACGGAAGCTGGCCGTTGGACAACATTCGCATGGCCAATGCGCTTAAGCTGAGCGGCTACGACTTCCACTTCAGCTTCGGCAAGGGAACCCATAATCCCTCGCAGGGCGAAGCGGAGTTGCCGGAGTCGATGGCGTGGCTATGGCGCGACTACGACCCGTCGAAGACCGAACAGACGTATGAGCAGGATGCGGCGGAGAAGGCGAAGCCGGTCTTTCGCGTGGCCATTGTGAATCGCTAGCTGCCGCACTTCTGACGCTGAATGGGAATTTGGCCCACCGCATTGAAGGCAATCCGGCGGGACTACTAGAAGGTTGTGAAGCGTATTGGCCGGAGGATGACACTCGAATCCGGTCAGGAACAACGGTTGATTCGGGCTGTGGGTTTGAGTGTGCGGAAATGATGGTCGGCCGCTTGGTCTTCCGCTTCAGGCTTCGGTCTCCAAACCACCGCCTTCAAGCGTTGCTCATCGCAGCGTTGAGGATATTCTTTCCCTTGACAACGCCTTCTCCCTTATCGATGGTACAAGAAGGCCACGCACTCCGAGATCTAACTCAAAAGGGGAGCGCCGGCTCTGCCGATCTCTCTCTGTTTCTGGTATCGTGATTCCGATTTCTATGCGCGCCTTATTCCTTATCCTCGCCATCGTCAAGGTGGACTTCGCCACCGACGGAAAGACCTTCGTTGCCGCCAAACAACCCTTTGTCTCGACCTGGAAACCGAAGCCAGTCGCCTCGTAGCCGACGCAACTCAAAAAACAGAAATGCGCGACCCCCTATAGTCATTGACGATTGCGACGATCGGAGGTTTCAAGACTACGACTCAGAATGGAAATGCAGGTCAATGTCTCTCGAGATCAGAGACTCAGGTCGGATCGGAACTCAAGTCGGCTAGGGACAATGGACGCCGAAAGAGCGTCTGAGAAATCGACAAGGAACGATCTGGAGTACGTGGTCGAATCCACGGCGGTACGGAATCGCTCGTATTTTGACCTCGAATGAAGCGGGCCCTTGTAAAACCCTCAGGAGCTATACAATGCAAGCGAATCGGGGTCGAAAATGAGATTCCAGATTTGAGGAGGATTCAATGCTTCGTCTTCTGAGCGTAACTTTGTTGGTCGGCGTGATGGCGGGTGCAGGTCCGGCACAGGCCCAGACGCCGCTCGCAGATCCCATGCCGCCCGAGACCGCCGTCGCACCGCCAGCTGCAGCACGTCTAGCGCGGCCGCCAGCGCCGGTGCGCGACCCGTTGGGGCCGGGGATGGTGAAGTCGGTGGAGCTGCCGGACGGACAGGTGCCGCCGGCGACCAAGGATGGCAACTTCATCATTGGGCCGACGCATAAGCCGGCGGTGGAGATGGCGGTGGATCCGAGCGTGCCGCAGGGGACGGTGTACGAGTTCACGATGGAATCGAAGAACAGCACGCTTTATCCGGGCGTGGAGCGGGACACGGCTGCGGTGCCGGCCGCGCTGCCGGGGGGGGATGGGCCGGTGTCCGCGAGCCGTCCTGCGCCGTATACACGGCATGTGGCGGTGTATGTGCCGAAGCAGTATGTGGCAGGGACTGCGGCGCCGTTTATGGTGGGGACGGATGGGATCGACCGCGGATGGTTTACGGTGCTGGACAATTTGATTGCCCAGAAGCGGGTGCCGGTGATGATTGCGATCTCGGTGGGCAGCGGCGGCGGGGATGGGCCAGGGAGCGAGCGGGGGTTGGAGTACGACACGATGTCGGGCAAGTATGCGGAGTGGGTGCAGCAGGATGTGCTGCCGTTGGCGGAGAAGACTGCAAACGTGAAGCTGACGGACGATCCGGATGGGCGAGGGACAATTGGGTCGAGTTCGGGCGGGGCGGCGGCGATGGCGATGGCGTGGTATCACCCGGAGTGGTACCACCGGGTGCTGACGCGGTCGGGGACGTTTGTGAACCAGCAGTGGCCGCATAATGGTGCGACGCCGCATGGCGCGTGGGAGCTGCATGAACACCTGATTCCGGAGAGTGTGGTGAAGCCGCTGCGGATCTGGATGGAGGTGGGCGACAGGGACAACTATGGACCGCCGCCGCCGACCGGTTCCAATATGCACGACTGGGTCGCGGCGAACGAGAACATGGCGAAGGTGCTGACGGCGAAGGGATACCACTATCAACTGGTGTTTGCGCGGAATGCGGGGCATACGGACAGGGCGGTACGGGCGCAGATTCTGCCGGAGGCTCTTGAGTATGTGTGGCTGGGCTATCCGATCACGGGGGCGAAGAACTGATCTGAGTTGTGTTGCGTTTGATTGAAATCGTCAATTGCGTCGATACCTGGCAGGTGAAGGTATCACCGGCGGCTCCACCACCTAAGGCGCCATCACACCAACACCCGGCATTGCGAGCGGGATGGGCACACCGTGGATCTACACCTCTTCCGCGACTATGTCGATGAGCTGCATCACGTCACCGTCACGTTGATCTCGCGGGCCGACACCACGAAGACGCGACCGCCGTGATCACGCTGCGGTGGCGCAATTGCGGTCTACTGGACGTCGGTTGTCGTGACGGGATCGCCCTGCTTCACCTTGATCGTCAGCCCCTTGAGGTCCACGCTGCGCGCATGGTCCAGCCGGAAGCCGCGGTCCGCCGTGATATTGCAGTTCTCAAACGTGACTCCCTGAATCGGGCTTCCCGGCAGGCCGTGAATGTTGCCGACCGACTGCACATCGCCGGTCACGTTGATGATCTTGATGTTGCGCATGACGGGCAGCGGGTTCGAGTCGGGCAGCCTCGGCCCCACCATTCGCCACTCCATATTCATCTCGAAGGCTTGGCGCGTACCGTGTACCACGATGTCCTTGTAGGTGATGTTCTCTACCACTCCGCCACGGCTGGGCTGCGACTTGAAGCGGATGGGCGCCCAGTTACCGTCGTCGAAGAGACAGTTCAGCGTGGTCACGTTGCGGATGCTACCGGAGACCTCGCTGCCCATGGCCACGCCGCCCTGTCCGTAGGCAAAGTGCGAATTCTCAATCAGGATGTCCTCGGCGGGCCTGTTAACGCGCAGGCCGTCGGCATCCTTGCCCGACTTGATGGAGATGCAGTCGTCGTCGTCCTCGAGGTAGGAGTGGTTGACATGTACATGCTTCGATGACTCGATATCCATGCCGTCGGAGGTAGGAATGTTGTGCTCGGCCGTGATCTTCACGCCGTCGATTTCGACGTTCTGGCTGTAAAGAATCCAGAGGCACCAAGTCGCCTGGTTGTGCAGGTTCAGCCCGGAAATTTGCACGTCTTTCACGTTCTTGATCGCCATCAGACGGGGGCGACCCCGTTCCTGGCGTGGAGCAGTCGGCGGCGCAGCGGAAGGCGGAGGCGGAGACGCAGCCGGAGCGACTGCCGCTGTAACCACGCCTCCGGCAGCGGGCGCCGGAGGTCGGCGGTTCTGCTGTACCCAGTCTTCCCCAGATCCATCGATGGTGCCCTCGCCGGAGATGGTGAGCCCAGTGACGCCGTCCGCATTGACGAGCGCCGAGGTGCCGCCACCCCGAAGGCCGCCGGGCAGCTCGGGAATCTCGGGGTAGTCGTCAAGATTGGTGGTTCCCTTCAGCACGCCGTCCTTCTCCACCAGCAGGTTGACGCCCTGCTTCAGGAAGATCGAGCCGCTGAGGAAGGTGCCCCTGGGAACGACCAGCGTTCCACCATTCTTGTTTTCGGCGCACTTGTCGATGGCAGACTGGATGGGCTTGGTGTTCACCGTCTTGCCGTCGCCGACCGCGCCCGAGTCGGTGATGAGGCAGCGGCGGGCCCGCTTCGGTAGATTGGGAGCGTAGGTCGGGGAGCCCTTGACGGTCATCTGCGGAACTACCTCAGCCTCGGCCTCGGCCGTGGCCATGGGCGCCATCAGTGGAGTGGGGCGGCTCGCAGGGGTCGCAGAGGGTGGCGTGGCGGCTGTTGGAGTCTGCGCGGCAAGTGGAATGGTCAGCAGCAGGAGGGCGGCGGCCAGGAGGTGTCGGTTCATAGTTCGAGAGCATAACGCACGGACACGACGTCTGTGAAACATCGCCCGGTGGCGCGTTATGGACTCCTGAAAAGACATCATTCTTTGAGACAGTTGTCATGACATCCGGTGCAGCGGCGCAGTCGGCCGCGCTTGTGCTGTCAATGTTGGAGCCAGTCCCACAGGCGATTACGTTAGCAAGCGCGAAGCGGTGCTGCATGTGATGGCGGCAGCGTCTTTTCTCGTGTTCTTTCAGGCGTATCTTGTGGCCCCGCTCATATCCACTCTGCGGCCTTTATGTGTCTTGACTTTGCTGCGCGCGATCACGGCGCGTTAGGCCGGCTCGATGCGCAGCGTCCAGGCGTGGTCACAGGGGCGGTTGGAGGTCTGCTGGAGCGATTCAGGGATGGTGAAGGTGGTGCCGCGGGCTGCGTCGAAGGTCCAGGGGATGGGTCCGGATGAGCCGAGCAGAGTCACGCGCGAGCCTTCCCTCGGCCGCACATTGGTGAGCGTAATCTCGCGACCGGGCCACTGGGTGAGGATGGCGTAGGCGAAGCGGCGGTCCTTCGTCCGGGTGTAACGGATGTGGTCGCCTTCGGACCAGAGCGTACCTTCGCGCGCGCGGGTGGCGTAGATGGCTTCGCCGTTGACGCGCAGCCAGGCGCCGGTCTCCTTCATCTGGCGGATGGCCTCGGGATGGAAGTCGCCCTGCGCGCTGGGACCGACGCCGATCATCAGGCCGCCGCCCTTGGCGACGGTGTCGGCGAGGCTGGCTACGATCCACTGCGTACCCTTGTACTTGGCCGCGTCGGGCTCGTAGGAGAAGTCGGTGCCGAGCGGGTCGATGGTGAACCACGGCATGCGCGAGGTGCGGGCCGTGCCGGGGATGACGCGCTCGGGGGTGTCGTAGTCGCCGTAGATGCCGATGCCGCGGTTGCGCAGCATGACGTTGGGCTGCAGCGCACGCATTTTCAGGACGGTTTTGCGCATCTCCGGCCACACGCGCGGGCCGAACCACACGTCGAGACAAAGCATGTCGATGGTGCCGTAGTTGGTGAGGAGTTCGACGAGCTGGGTGCGATGGCGCGCCATCATGCGGGCGACTTCGGCGTCGGTGGGGTCGGGGACGATGACGGCGTGGTCGCCGAGCTTTTGCTGGGTGAGCTGTAGGTCGCGCGCGGTCTTCCAGGTGGCGCCCGATGGAATCTGGAACGGATGCGCGGCATAGGGGCGGAAGTCGGCGTCGTACCAGTCGGGGTGGGAGAAGTAGAGGTCGATCTTGATGTCGCGTTTGTGGGCGGCGTCGGTCAGCTCCTTCACCACGTCGCGGCGAAACGGCGTCTCCATGATGGAGTAGGCGAGGTCGCAGGACTCGATGCGCGGGCCTCCGGGGGCGGTCCAGTTAGCGCGGCTGCGCACGCGGGTTTTGGTATCGAACATGGAGAAGCCTTCGTGGTGTTTGGAGGTGAAGGCAAACATCTTCATGCCGGCCTGCTGGAAGGTGTCCATCCATTGATTGGCGTCGAAGGCGGTGGGGTCCCAGGTTTTGTAGAGCGACATGTACTGCTGGCGGTCCGTGAAGGACATGGGCAGGTAGGGCCACGACTCCGCGCCGCGATGCCAGATGGAGTAGATGCCCCAGTGGATGCGCACGCCGAACTTCATGTCCTGGAAGGCCTCGTAGGCGGCCGGGGAGGCGTAACTGTATTCGGGTACGGGGGTGGTTTCGATGTAGGGGGTGGTGGCGTCGGGAGCGGGAGGCTTGGGTGTCTGGCTGGATGCGCGCCGGGGCAGGGCGGAGGTGGCTGCGAGGGCTGCGGTTGCAGCGACGAATTCTCTACGATTCATGGGACTCTCCCGCGCGGTTGTTGGAGGTGCTGACGAATCGGGAGAAGTGTAGACCAGCGAGAGCTTGGCTGAACAGGGGCGATGGGGAAATCGCGGGCGGGCTAGCTGGCGGGGGTGACGTCGTCGGACCTATGCGCGTTGCCGAGTTCTCGCGTCAGGATGAGAAGGACTCCGGCGATCCAGACGTAACGGCCGGTGAAATGGACGAACTGGATCAGGTAGAGAGCGATAAAGGTTGCCGCAATGCATAGGAGCAGTGTGACCGCCAAGCCATTCATCACGACGCCTCGCGATTGAGGGAGCTAGCGCCATCGAAACAACTTCTGTTATTGAGCCGCCGACAATGGGAATAGCGGCAAGGGCAGCTCTGCTCACCCCGAGAGCAGCGTCAGCTCCATTCGGCTCGGGATAGCGCTCGGACCTGGTAGATAAAAGTTTTGTGGCCTCGTCAGCCATGGCTCTGCCCCTTGAAGCTACTTGCTTCAATAATAGGTTCAGGTCCGATTTTCCGAACAGTCCCGCGAAATCGGCTTGGCGACTGGAATCTCACGATCAAGCTGGGGTTGAGGATGGCTGGCGCAATCGGCGTATGAGGATCGATCCTCGAAAAGAAGCATAGCTTGCCGTCAGAATTTACCTTCCGCTGCATCGAATTCTACGATTTTGGTAGCTTCCAAATTCAATGGCGATATGAACGAACTAGAGAAAACCTACATACCGCATCTCTGCCCACATTTTGAACGTAGGTGTACGCTTCAATCAAGGGTAACAAGTGAACTGGTACTACGGATCGGGCAGTGCACAAGCCCAATGACTGTGCCATGGTCATCCAGATCGATTGACCGAATAGCCCGTCAGCCGGGCTCGTCTGTTCCGGTCGAGATCGCCTCATGACCTGCAAATCCAGATTCAAACCAGGAAACAAAAAACGGAGAACCAAACATGTCATCCAAATATCGTTTAGCGTCTTTTGCGATTTCGGCCCTGTGCGTCTTGTTCATGACGGTAAATCTGCAAGCGTCGGCGGTTGAAAACAAGCCGCCGGTCATCGTTAACCTCAAAGACATTCCCCACTTGGAGAAGCGCGATGGGATGACCAAGCTGATTGTGGATGGCCATCCCTTCATCTGCATTGCGGGCGAGCTATCCAATACCGCTTCGTCCGACCGTGAAGCCACCAAGGCCACCATCGCGCGCCTGGCGCAGGCCAATTTCAACACCATCCTTACGGTCATTTCCTGGGACCTGGTTGAACCCGAAGAAGGCAAGTTCGACTTCTCGATGATCGACTATCAGATTGAGGCCGCCCGCGCCAACAACGTGCGCCTCGTCTTCCTCTGGATGGCCAGTTGGAAGAACGGCCTGTCGCACTTTCCGCCTCTATGGGTCAAGGCCAACCAGGATCGTTTCCCACGCGTGGTCAATGGCCAGGGCAAGACTCTTGAGATCCTCTCCACGCTGAGCGAAAACAATCGTAATGCCGACGCCAGGGCCTTCGCTGCCGTCATGCGACACATTCGCGAGGTGGACAAGACCCATACGGTCATCGCAATTCAGGTCGAAAATGAAGTCGGCACCATGGGTACCACCCGAGACTTCGGCCCTGCTGCCAATGCCGCCTTTGCCAGCCCGGTCCCCAAGGAACTGACCGACTATCTCCAGAAGAACAAGGACCACCTGCTGCCGGAGATGAAGAAGATTTGGGACGCAGCAGGCGACCGGACCGCAGGCACCTGGGAGGAGGTCTTCGGCAAGAACGTTCAGCGTCCGGCGGACGATCCACCAGTGCCCAACAGCCCCAATCGTTCCAGGCGTCCGGCCGGCGCCGAGCTTTTCAACCACACGGATGAGATTTTTATGGCCTGGAACTACTCCCGCTACATCGGCTATGTGGCGGCGCAGGGCAAGATGGAATATCCCATCCCCATGTATGTCAACACCTGGCTGGTGCAGCCCAACGACATCGGCGCCGGCGACTACCCCAGCGGGGGACCCGAGCCGCTGGTGCATGACATCTGGCGCGCCGGCGGGCCTGCGATCGACATCCTGGCGCCTGACATCTACCTGCCGGATTACGCCGGAATCATCAAGACCTACTCACGCAGCGGCAACCCCGCCTGGAATCCCGAAACCGGACTGAACGCCAACAACGCCTGGATGGGCTTCTCGCAACTCAAACTCCTCTGCTTCTCCCCCTTCGGCGTAGACGGCAGCCGGAACGTAACCTCTGACGACTCGTTTGTGAGGTCGTACGGCTTCCTCAACTCCATCTCCGGCGCGATTGCCGAAGCGCAAGGCAAGCCGGACGCAATCAAACTGATCGAACTGGAACCGGGGCAGAATCCCGGGAAGGTTACGATGGGACGCTATATCTTCGATTTCACCCCTGTGTCAGGAACTCGTGGCGGCGCAGCAGCAGGTGAAATTGTTGCCGCTGCAGCACCCGCGACGATGCCTGGTACCCAGGTTGCGCCTCAGGCAGGAGCACGTGGCGGTAGTGTTGGCCTGTCCTTCCTCGACAAGCCTTTCGTGTTGATAGTCAACACCGCCCCGGGTGAGTATTACTTCGCGACCAACGCCTCCTTCCCGTTCGTTGTTTCGCCAAACAACATCCCCAACGCCAGGGTCGCTGCGCCCGCTATCATGGAGCGCGGCGCATTCAAGAACGGCATCTGGGTCATGCAACGCCGCGTCAACGGTGACGATATCATGGGCCGCGGTTACGACGTCTCCGCCGCAGCCAACAGCAACCAGCCTGGCTCGCAGATACCGCTGGGCACCCGGGGCAGAGGCGGCCGTGGCGCGGGCGACACCACGCCCCAGCCGCCGTCCGTTATGCGCGTTATGTTCTATCAATATCGCTAAGTCAGAGAGGAGAACAATCTCGGCAAGTCGATTTTTGCTGTCGGCTCTCAGGCCCTCACTGCCGCCTCTAGCCGCGTCAAGTCGCGTCCTCTGATCGTTCAGAGGGGTCTTACCCGGATTCACCAATCTTTGCCGCAGCTATTTCCTATCCTGAAGTCCTTGAACGAGGACGGTTTGCTTGCGAGGTGTGGAATCCGACTGATAGCATCGGCGCTCGCAGAGAAAGAGGGCCCAGCGATGAAGAGAATGGCAATCCTTTGCCCCGCACTGGCACTATGCACCGTCGTGGCTTCGGCGCAGATTGCGACGACCTCCGCCAAGAGCTACGCCCACCCGATCCACCGATCCAAGCGCTATGTGATCACGGACTTCGGAGCGGTCGGCGACGGCAAGACATTGAACACCAAGGCCATTCAGGCAGCCATCGACAAATGTGCCTCGACCAAGAAAGGCGGCGTCCTCGTGGTCCCCAAGGGCACGTTTCTCAGCGGCGCCATCTTTCTGAAGCAGGGCGTGAACCTGCTGTTGGAGAAGGACGGCGTGCTGAAAGGAACGACGAACCCCGATGATTACCCGCAGGTGCAGACGCGCTGGGAGGGAACGGAGGAGATGTGGACCTCAGCCTTCGTTAACGCCTTTGACGTCACCGGCCTCATCATCTCCGGCGAGGGGACCATCGATGGATCGGGCGAAGACTGGTTGCAGAGCCGCCGGCCGCCGGCGTCCGCAGCGGGAGGCGCGGCTGCAGCGGCACTCGCCCCGGCTGCGCCTCTGCCCCCTTCAGCGCTGACGACCGGCCCGCGACAGCAACGGGGCCGCCCCCGTCTGGTCGCCATTCAGAACGCCAAGGACGTGCTCATTACCGGAGTGAACCTGCACAACCAAGCGGTGTGGTGCCTGTTCATCCTTTACAGCCAGAACGTTGAGGTCGACGGGATTAAGATCACCGCGGAGCACAACATCCCCAGCGCCGACGGCATGGACATCGACTCATCCAGGCATGTGCATGTCAATCGCGTCTTCATCGACACCAACGACGATTGCATCTCCATCAAGTCCGGCAAGGACGCCGACGGCCTGCGCGTCAACCGTCCGGCGGAAGACATTCTGGTAGAGAACTCGCACTTTGGCAATGGAGGGTCCGGTGTGGACATGGGCAGCGAGACCTCCGGCGGCATCCGCAACGTGGTTGTGCAGAACAGCGTGATGGACTCGGGCAACTCGTCGCCCATCCGCTTCAAAACAACGCCCAGCCGTGGCGGAGTGCTGGAGAACATCACCTACCGCAACCTCACGATGCACGGAGTCAGGCAGGCAATCGATATGGAGATGGATTGGAAGAATCGCGCGATGTTGCGGCAGCCTGTGCCTCCGCCGGCCAATCCGTTGCCTGTCTTCCGCCACGTCAAGATCATCAACGTGTCGGGCGACGCGCAGTCGGTCGGTGTCATGGAAGGTCTTGCGGCCAGCCCCATCCAGGACATCACCTTTCAGAACTGCAAGATCAGCTCAAACAAGGGCCTCGTGATCTCCCACGCGCGCAATCTGGACCTGACCGGATTGACGCTCGAGGTGAAGCAGGGCGAGGCCATTACCAAAATCGATGTGCATTAGGGTTGCTTGACGAAGTGGCAGGCAAAACGCGGGCACTATCGGGAGATACGCTCTCAGAGCGGGTGGCTGAAGACCGGAAGTTCGACTAATAGGCTTGAGTAGCTTACCGCGAAAAAAGAGATCGCCCAAAGATCGGCGATGTGAAATTGACATTCCGTTTTGTGGGTTGCTAAGGTGCTACCTGCCAGCGCACAGCCAGTGTGGGATCTGGGTAACATATCTGGGGATGAGGAGCGGCCATGACCAAGTTCTTCAGAATATTGTGGCCATCGTGGAAGACCTTAGCCTTCTTGCTTGCGGGGGTCGGTTGGGCGCACGCGGCGACTCTGCCGCAATTGCGCGTCTCCGACAATGGCCGGTATCTGGTCAGGGAAGATGGATCGCCCTTTCTTTACCTCGGGGACACTGCCTGGTCGATGCTGAACTGGACCCGGGAAGACGTGGACACCTATTTGCAGGACCGTGCGCAAAAGGGCTTCTCTGTGATTCAAATCAGCGTGTCGGGATTCAGCGCGCTCACGGTTCCAAATGCATATGGTCAGACTATGTTCATCGACCAGGACCCAAGCCGGCCGAACGACGCTTACTTCCAGGAGCTCGACTATGTAGCGAATAAGGCGGAGTCGCTCGGGCTCTACCTTGCGCTGGTTCCACTGTGGGCGAATAACTACGAGAGGCCGCGTCACCTGGAAAGCTTCGTTGATGATCCGTACCCCGATGTGCTGACCCCATCGACCGCATTTGGCTATGGAAAGTTCCTTGGAGCGCGCTATCGGGACAAGCCTGTGATCTGGATTCTCGGCGGCGACTGGTTCTATACGGGATATGAAGACGTCTACCGATCGATGGCAGCCGGTCTGACCGAAGGTGAAAGCGGGGTCCCGCACCTGATGACGTTCCATCAGAAACCGCAGACGCCGCTGGTCCAGGCGCCCTGGCTCAGTTTTCAGATGATACAAACCAGCCACACGATCTGGAACCGCGCATACGATCTAATCGCCAAGGATTGGGACAGCGTGCCTACGAGGCCGGTGGTGATGGGTGAGGGAGGCTATGAAGGAATCGCAGATCATACGATGGAGGTTGTGCACGCGATCGATGATGCGGACGTGAGGAGGATTGCTTATACCTCAATATTTGCGGGTGCAGCCGGATACACCTACGGTGCGCAGGGTGTCTGGAACCATAACGGCCCCAGCCCCGCGAATCGCCCCAGCACCACTCAGGCACCCAATGCGCCGGGAAGATGGGGCACTTCGCCTCCGTGGACCGAGGGTCTGCAACTGCCAGGCAGCACTCAACTGCGGTATCTGCGGGAGCTGCTTGAATCGCGGCCCATGCTGGAAAGGATTCCGGACCAATGGTTGATCGCCGAGGACCAGTTGAGCACGGTCAATCGTATCCAGGCCACTCGAGCGGCGGATGGGAGTTATGCATTTATCTACATGGCTTCGGGCATGAAGCTGAGGGTCAACCTGATCCATCACGGGGATGCGTTTCCCTTCTACCACAAACTGTCGGGCGATACGATCCGGGCGTATTGGTATGATCCCCGCCACGGAACCTCGAGCCTGATCGGCGAATTCAAGAAGGCTGAATACCAGGATTTCACGCCGCCGTCGACCGGACAGGGTAACGACTGGGTGCTGGTGCTCGACGATGCCTCAAAGAACTACCCTCCGCCCGGAAAGATGATCCAAGCTCCACAGTGAGGACTCTGGCGTGAGCATTGTAGCCGTGCTCTACGCGATCATGGGTAGACGGATTGGTACTCGAAGTCGGCTTGTGTCCGGTCATTCCGTCCTCGTATTGTCCACACGCACGGCGAGAACGTTGTCCTGGTCGCCGAAGTGGACGCCGGACGTGAGATCGATGCCATACGCGGTCACTCCGTTCTCATACAGTCCATAGGGTCTGCCGTTCAAATAAATCTCGCCGGCCTGCCGTATCCCTTCAAATTCGATTAATACCTTCGAGCCTGCGGCCTCTGCAGGCAGCTTGAAGTGCTTGCGATACCAACTGATGCCCTTGTACGTGCCGCGATTCGCCGCCGCTGTGGTCGATGATGACGCGGAACGAGTCGACATCATTCATAGAGTGCGGCGTGCTGATGGTCTCCCACTTCGAATCGTCAAAAGCGACCTCCTGCGCCCCCACAATGTCGCCCTTCGTGAACCTCCAGTTCGCGTTGAAGTTGTAAGTCGTCCGCACCGTCGCGGGCGTGGCGAATTTTGTGCCGACAGCCGGTGGTGGGGGCGGGGGCAACGGAGCCGGCGCCGGCTCGGCGGCAGGTGGGGGAGGGCGCCGGGTGCGAGGCGGTGCGGGATCCTGACCGGAGGGCTGCGTGCCAGGATGGGTCTCGGTCTGACTGGGAGCCTGGGCGACGGCGCACGCTGCGAGGGCGAGAGCGAGAAGGGGCAGAAGGGTGGTTGACTTCATGGCGACCAAGTTTATCCAGTGGGAGATTGCGTGGCAAACTGAGCGGTACAGTCCGCCACGGGATACGGGCGGGGTTCGCCGGAAGGTTCGCCCCAAGCCAAGCCTCGCCTGTTCGTGCCATATTTGACACTCAGAAGGTCCTCGACATCTTGCCTGGCGGACTTCTTCTGTTCGAAAGCCTCATTGTGTATAGTGGGCCTCGACTGAAGAGGCCCCAATGAAACTGATCCAAGCGGCATTTGTGGCACTTGCCCTGCTGGCTGGGAATACGCGTGCACAGCAGACCCCGGAGCATCCGGTTTTGCCATACCAGAACGTGCAGCTTCCTGCAGAGCAACGCATCACCGATTTGCTCCAGCGAATGACCATCGAAGAAAAGCTGGCGATGTTGGGAACCGACCCTACCGTGCCGCGACTCGGCATCGTCGGAGCGAATCACGTCGAAGGACTGCACGGGCTCGCGCTCGGCGGCCCGGGAGGATGGGGCGGGCGCGGCCTGGTTACGCCAACCACGCAGTTTCCCCAATCCCGAGGGCTTGGCCAAACCTGGGACCCCGACCTGCTCCGCCAGGCCGCTGCAGAAGAAGCGTATGAGGCGCGCTGGGCCTTCAACAAGTACCACAAGGGCGGACTGGTGGTACGCGCTCCGAATGCAGACCTGAGCCGCGACCCACGCTGGGGGCGAAGTGAAGAGTCCTACGGTGAGGATCCGTATCTGGTCGGGACGTTGGCCACGGCATTCTCCGAGGGGCTGCAGGGCAACGACCCTAAGACATGGATGACCGCATCACTTCTCAAGCACTTCCTGGCAAACAGCAACGAGGATGGCCGCGATGGCTCCAGCTCCGACTTTGACGAGCGCCTCTTTCACGAGTACTACGCTGTCCCGTTCCGCATGGCCATCGAAGACGGCCACGCTGACGCCATGATGACTTCTTACAACGCATGGAACAACGTGCCCATGGGCGCCAATCCCGTTCTGCGCGACGTGGTGATGAAGGATTGGGGCTTCGACGGTATCATCTGCACCGATGCCGGTGCTCTCGGCAATATGGTGCGCACGCATCACGCCTACGCAACAATGCCGGAGGCAGCCGCTGCAGCCATACACGCCGGCATCAATCAGTTTCTGGAGAACGCAACCAAACCCGTCCAGGACGCTCTGACTCAGGGCCTCATTAAGGAATCCGACATCGACCGCAATCTGCGCGGGGTCTTTCGCGTCATGATGCGGCTGGGAATGCTCAATCCGCGCGCTAGCCAACCCTACGCCCACCTCGGCTTCGACGCGCCCACTGGCAACGTGGACGATCCGTGGCTGTGGGCCAAGAGCAAAGCACTGGCTCGCAAGGTAACCGACGAATCCATCGTACTGCTGAAGAACGAGGGCGACCTACTCCCGCTCAAGGCCACCGCTCTAAAGCGCATCGCCGTAATCGGACCCTTGGCGGACAAGGTTGCCCTCGACTGGTACAGCGGGACCCCGCCGTTCGCCATCACCCCGCTCGCGGGAATTCGGGCTAGTGCCGGAAAAACTGTGGACGTTACATATTCCGACGGCTCCGACTATGCAGCGGCAGCCGCTCTCGCAGTTAAGGCCGACGTCGCGGTAGTCATCATCGGCAATCATCCCACGTGCGACGCCGGATGGGCCAAATGCCCGCTGCCCAGCGACGGCAAGGAGGCCATCGACCGCAAGAGCCTCACCCTCGAGCAGGAACAACTCGCGAGGGCTGTCCTTGCCGCCAATCCAAAGACCGTCGTCGTCCTGCAGGCCAGCTTCCCGTTCACGACTACCTGGACGCAGGAACACGTTCCCGCGATTTTGGAGATGACTCATAACAGCGAAGAGCAGGGCGATGGACTCGCCGACGTTCTCTTTGGCGATTACAACCCGGCAGGCCGCTTGACCCAGACATGGGTAGCTTCGATGGGCCAGTTACCGCCCATGATGGACTATGACATTCGCCATGGCCGCACCTACATGTATCTGGCTGGCAAGCCGCTCTATGCCTTCGGCTATGGGCTGAGCTATGCGAAATTCGCCTATTCCGATCTGCGCGTCAGCGACGGCCGCTTGACAAAGGACAGGGCGGTAACCGTCAGCGTGGACGTGAAGAATACGGGACCGCGAGACGGCGACGAGGTTGTGCAGCTATACGTCGCGCACGTGGGTTCAGCGCTCACGCGTCCGCAGCAGGAGCTGAAAGGATTTCGCAGAGTCATGATTCATGCCGGCGAGACCCGTACCGTGTCGATTCCACTGAAAGCGAGCTCGCTGGGATATTGGGACGGGAAAGCCTTCGCTATCGAGAGCGACAATGTAGATATTCGAGTAGGCGGATCCTCCGACGCAATCGCGCTGCACAAGCAGATCAAGGTTGGCGAATGACAAACCAACGTTGAGCCCGGAAGAGAGTTCTGCCGCCATTCGGCAAACCATCGCCTCGGTGTGATACGCTACCGCGGGCCACTAGGTCGAAGGAAGAATTGTGGCCGAAAGGTGAGAGTTATGCCAGGACATGAACTATCACGGCGCAATTTCCTGAGTGCTTCGGCGGCAGCGGGAGCTGCAGTCATGACCCACCCGGTCCACATGGCCGCGCAGGCAGTTGGAGTCAAGTCCGGTGACCTGCCTGACCTCACCATTAAAGAGGCAAAGATCTATGTCCTTGATCCAAGTAGCTGGAGGAACGCCGGCGCAGGTCTAAGCGGCGGAGGGGAAATCGCCTCCATGGTAACTGTCAGCGGGATCGAGGGCAATTTCACTCTCGGAAACCGGGGAAACCCGCCTGGATGGGTCGACTTCGCCAAGGCCAACTGCGTTGGCAGGAACCTCCTGGATATCCTTCCCGCCGTCGCTTACATTCCGCTGCAGAACCGGCCAGGCGGCGCGGGGGTCCCGGCTGGTGCAGTGGGAGCGGCACGGCCAGCGGGTGCGTCGACTCCACCCACCAATCGAGCAGGCGGTGCCAGGCAGGAGTTTATCGGCGGCTTCAACCCAGGATTCGCGAGCCGGCCGCATGGGACCGGAACTCCAGGGCCGAATGTTCATGCAGCGGCGTGTGACTTCATCCTGTGGGACATCCTGGGAAAGGCGGTGAACCGTCCGATCTACAAGATACTGGGCGGCACCAAGGACAAGGTGCTGGCCTACGCGAGCTCACAGCACCTGGCCACCATCGAGGATTACGGGCCGGACGTGCTGAAGGCCAAGGCCTCGGGAATCAAGGCCTACAAGATCCATCCGGGTGGAGGCCAGCACAAGGGCGGCAGCCCGATCCCGTCGTACCTCGGCCACATCGACGAGATCAAAGAGGTGCGCAACGCGGTGGGCGACGACTTTACCCTGCTGTACGACGCGGTGCAGACCTACAACTACTACGAGGCGCTGCGCGTGGGCCGTGCGCTGGACGAGTACGGCTATGTCTCCTTCGAGGACCCCATGCAGACCACCGACCTGGAGGCTTTGATTGAACTGCGGAAGCATCTGGACGTTCCCACCGAGGTGGGCGAGTTCCTGACGGACATCTACGACTACGGAGAGTACATCAAGCGGGACGCGATGGGGATTGTGCGGCTGATTACGGACAATGTCGGCGGCATTACCGGGTCCTTCCGGGTGGGCCAGTTGGCCGATACCTTCGGCATGCCTTGCACACCGCACAACTGGGGCGCGTTCTACGACATGGCTGCGGCCTTTCAGGTGGAACTAGCGCTGCCCAACTGCTGCTGGTTCGAGATGGTGTGGCCGTGGGAGTACGCCGACCGTCCCTATGTGGAAGAGACGTTCCGCGTCGACGCTGACGGCTACGTCCATGCTCCAACCGACCCCGGCCTGGGATATCCGCTCGACATGGCCGTGGTCGACAAATTGCTGATTAGGATTGACCGTTGACTCAATCCGCAGCCGTCGGCAGGCTGCTTGTCCCCGCCCTGACAGTCCTGTGCGCCCATGTGCCGAACGTCGCCCCTGTAATCGGCAACTGTGGCAATATGGTGTCAGTTGTTGCCAACGCGGCAGGTCACGAGTCGAGCAGCAAGCGGTGGCAACAAGAGTCCGTGATCACTCAGCGCGAGCCCCCCGTGCCTGGACTTCGGCGAGCGAGGCGGGAGTGCCTTCCGGAGTTCGATCGAAGACGATGCGGATGCCACTGGTACGGGTGCTGTTTGGAAGCTGCACTGTGACAGGCGCCCCGCTGAATTGCACATTGCCACGCGTAGCGGTGTGCCACGTCATCTGAAAAGAACGGGCTTGAGTGTGGCCGTGGTTTCTGTTTTGGGGCCGACCGCGATCGAGTTGGCGATATCTTCCAAGCCACGGAATAATTCGTCAGGCAAAGAATAGACGGTACAGTATTTACGAACCGGTATAACCGGCAGAAACGGACCACTGGCACTTTTTGCGGGCAAAATGCACGCAAGACTACAACCAAGTGGCCAGCGGGCTGATCGTGTGGAATCAGCCCATTTTCATTAGGTGTTTTGACGATCAGCGCCGACAATATCACGCTCACGAACGAGTACCGGTCAGGCGTTGGCAATCACTGGCCATTTCTCTCAGATACGGGACGAATCGTTCAAAGGGACCTCGACATTGCCGAATACACAGACGCATGCCTGACTACTGCGCGGCCGCGTACCCGCGCTCCCGCATCCACTTGATCAGCAGATCCGGCCACACGCTCAATTGCGGGTTCCCCACCCCCAGCCCCGACCCATGCGCGCCATGCTGGAAGATGTGCATCTCCGCTGGCACGCCCGCCTTCACCAGCGCGGAGTAGAACATCACGCTATTCATCACCGGAACGGACTGGTCGTCGGTCGTCACATACAGAAAGGTCGGCGGTGTCTGCGCGGTCACATGCAGCTCCGCCGACATCGCATCCAACTCCGCCTGCGTCGGCGCCTCGCCCAGAAGATACCTCTTCGATCCAGTGTGGACATACGGCGCCTCCATGGTAATCACCGGATATGCCAGCACCAGAAAGTCCGGTCTGCAGCTCTCCCGCTCGATCGCATCCGCCGCCGACGCGTTGCCCGCATCGAACTTCGTCCCCACAGTCGCCGCCAGGTGTCCACCCGCCGAGAACCCCCACATCCCAATGTGGTCCGGCGCGACGCCGTACTCAGCTGCGTGCGCCCGTACCAACCGGATCGCCCGCCGCGCATCCTCCAACTCCACCGGGTTGTGATACCTCATCCCCAGCCGGTACTTCAGCACGAACGCCGCAACCCCACGCGCGTTCAGCCAATTTGCCACGTCCTGCACCGGAGACAGGTGATAATAGCCACCTCCCGGCGCAATTACCACCGCCGTCCTGGTGGGGTTCGCCGCCGGCAAATACACCGTCAACGACGGCTTGTCCTCATCCGCGTCGCCCAGCGCACCAGGCGCGCCGCCCGGCCACAACAGCATCGGCGCTGGAACATTCGCCGCCGATGCCGTCTGCTGCGCCGCCGCCGAACCTCGCTGCTGAACCACACCCGCCTGCGCCAGCCCTGCAACGCCACTCATCGAAGTCGCAACCGCACCCACCAACAGAAGTCCGCAACGCCGCATCCTCCCTCCTCTCTCCGTGCAGAAATGCCGGCTCATTGCTTGATGGGATAGCCCTGCCAGACGTATTCGAGAGCCTCGGCCACGGTCTGGGCGTGGACTGCGCGGTCTGTGTGTCCGGCGTTGCGGGCGAAGACGAACTGGTAATGATAACCCTTGGCGGCGAGAACCTTGGCCATGTTCTCGTTGGCGACGACCCAGTCGTGCATATTGTCGCGCAGTGCGTTCATGTTGAGGTTGTCGCGGTCGCCGACCTCCATCCAAATGCGCAGTGGTTTGGCGGGGCTGTTGGGAATGAGGCGGGCATGAAACTCCCAGGCTCCACCGGGAGTCGCGGAGTTGTGCGGCCACTGTTGATTGACGTAGGTTCCAGAGAAGGTGAGAACGCGGTGATACCACTCGGGGTGATACCAGGCCATGATCATGGCGCAGGAGCCTCCGGAACTGCCTCCCATCGTGGCGCGGCCGTCGGGATCGCTGGTGAGCTTGACGTTGGCGGTCTTCTCGGCCAGGGGCAGGACTTCCTTTTCGACGAACTCGGCGTAGAGGCCGGACATGGTGTCGTACTCCAGGCCGCGCTCGCTGCCCTGGGCGTCGCCGCTGCCGTTGCCGATGGAGATCGCGACCATAACGGGGACGCGGTGCTGCGCGATGAGATTATCGAGGGTGGTGAAGAGTCCGCGGTCGATTCCGTCGGCTCCGACGATGAATGGCGCGGCGGTTCCGGGGACGTACTGACTGGGGACGTAGACGGCGACGTGGCGGGTGTAGGGAGCAGGATGGCTGGTGGTGACGACCATCTTGGTGGGATCGGAGGGATCTGCGGTGCCGAAGGTGCCTGGCTCACGCGCGATGCCGGGATAAATCTTGCTGTCGGCCGAACTCATGGCGAACTCAAAGACCGTTCCCTTGGGCACGTCAGGCTGCGCGATCGTCTCCGGCGCTGGTTTGTGGGTGGGGCCGATGATGAAGTTTCCGTCGGCTGTTGGAGGAGGGACGGCGCCGTCGGGCAATTTGGTCGCTGTCACAAAGCCGGGCGCGTGTGGGTCGCGGACGGGAAGCTGCGAAGCCGTGGGGCGCGGCGGCACGGTCGGGGCCGGAGCAGCGGTGGGCGGAGTTGACTGGGCTGCGGGCGTTTGTGCTATTGCCAGGGCTGCGCCAGCGATCAGGCTGATCAGGAGCGAGAGGTTCAGAAAACGGGACATAGGGGTCTCCTCGAAGTTGGCCGGACTGGGGCGGGGAAGCGCTTCATTCCGGACTCTGCATTTCGGCTGTAGGCGGACTCAGGAAGATCGTTCGAGGCGACCGGCACGAGCCCGCTTGGCCTCATTGACCTGCACATGCTTTGCAGACTGTTGCATGATCGACCTTGACGACGATGTAGGGTGTTTCTCTTGCGAGGTCGGGATAGATCTTGCCATTTCCCTTATTGTCCATGACCTGGAACATATACATCAGGTCAAAATGCGGATCGATGTTCCTGGCCGGGATCGTCGCTTCGTATTCATTGGGTTTTCCGTCCGGCAACATATTCAGAACCTGATAGTCCTGATGTTGCGAGAGTCCGCGATAGAGCAGGTGAACCCATTTGACTCCCGAGGGGTCTTCTGCCTGGGCGACGACGCGCAGTGGCTGCTGCGGTTCAGCAGTCAGGATGGGCGTCTGGCGCAGGGTTGGCGGCTGATCGTCGGCCGTCACCAGCACTGGGATTGGAGTGGTGCGGCCATTGTCAGGATACGTAGCGATGCGCCCAGAGGAATCTTCAGCCTCGAGAAAATACGATATCCCTTCCGTGATCTTTGAGGCGGGAATTACTGCGCGATAGAGTTGCGGCTGCACTCTCTCCATTTCTGCGTTGGTGAATCCGTGCCGGCTGTCGCCGTAGTAGACGTGCACTGCTGTCACTGGAGCGATACCGGCAACCGACGCACGCAAGACGAGATCCTTACCGGGCGCTATCTTCCGCACCGGCACATGCGCGATGGCCGGATCGACGCGGTTAATAACGATCGTGCTCGCATACCAATCCGCGGTGCTAGCGTTATCGAACAGGATCGCCAGCTTTCCGTCGACAGAAGAGGTTTCCATTGTTCTCTTTACTTCTTGTCCCGCAGGTACGCTGAATACATCGCTATATTCGACACCATTCAATTCGATCCACATGGGACCGTGACTCATTTTGTCGTCCTTGATCCCTACGGCTACCTCGTAAGAACCATCCGGGACCTGAAGCTCGACATGATTCCTGCCATTCTGCGCTCCATACCTGTCGGTTGCACGGAACAAACTAAGCCGCTGATAACCGGGAAGGACAGGACCCGAGGTGAGATCATAGCGGCTGATTTCTCGCTGCGCCTCCAGAACATACTCCGAGCGTTGCTGCTCCAGAGCAGCGAGGCCGCTCTGGAGTTTCACCAGTTGATCTTTCCAACTTCCACTCATGTCAGTTCCGGCGCCCATCATCAGGTCGGAGTTATAGACGTTCCCCGCCGCCTGAACAATGCTCTGCCAAGCCTGGATCGCACTCTTCTCATGGCTGATTGCGTCATCCAGTGCATTGAGGTCGTGGGTTTGCTGATAAAGGGCCATGCTCAGGCCGGCAGGAATGCGATGAGCATGATACGAAGCCAGATTCGCCAGAATCCGAAGATCGACGATGGTCGAAACAAACTCCTTGTTCGGGTGCGGGCCGGCGTGCTGCTCGGCTTGCGCAGCAAAGTCGAGCACATCCCTTGATGCTTGTGCGAACCATCGGCTGGTTTCCATCGGCGAGATACGCGCGGATTCATGCCCATCAACAATATCGCTGGCGGCGTCGCTGAAACTCTCAAATTGGCCTATGTCACTCGGCTCCGCCTTCGCATAATTGCCCAGGTCTTCCTCTCTCTGCATCTCTGCCCATCCTGAAACCGTGGAAAAACGATTCGCCGGCAAACAGTAGGCTGTGATGTGAGGAAGGATTTGACTGGCGCGGTGAAGTCCCTTCTCTACATAGGGAGCGTCATCGCTTCCAAATCGCATTTCAAATTCGCGGTCCCACTCTTCAGAAGGGGTGGCGGGGTTGTAGGTAAGGCGGCCGAAGACCTGGAAGAAATGCCAGTAACGTTCGAACTCGTAGTCGTAATAGCGATACTGCGGAGTGAGCAAATCAAACGGCTTCATGTCCTGAGGGTGTCCTTGCATCTTCGTGGCCAGAGGCTCCGCTACATCAAAGCCGCCTTGCGCCCCGCCCATGGAAAGAGTCCCAGTGAGCCGCTTTACATAGTCGGGGTCTCCCCACAACAGAATGCGCGTTGTTCCGGATGTCCAGAGCGTGTAATGCAAATCGTATTCTCGCGGGCCCTTCAACATATCGGCATAGCCGTGCCGCCGTTCATACTGGTTGAGCTCCTGCACGTGACTGGGAGGAAAGGGCAGGCCAACCTGCTCAGCCCAATACTTTGTGTTCATCCAAACCTTCAATCCCATGTCGAGTGCACGCTGCGGGATGTCGTCTGAGACTCCTTTGGCGCGGACTTCATATTGCATATTTGGAGCGGCCTCTTTCATGCTCGTGCAGAGAGCCCCCCAAAATCTCTTCGCATCCTGCAACGACAGCCCCGATTCAGGATTCATCAGATACAGGACCCCATCGGCATCGTGAAATTCACGCAGCATGGTGGCGAGAGCAGCCTGCGTATAGGGGATAAAATCAGCGGGTTTCATTCCAACCACTTTCCCAGGCTGCCCTTGACTGGCCGCCCTGGCGCTCGTGGAGGTCTGGGCGTTGTGGCACCAGAAGCCCAATGTGACTCGGATACCGCGGTCATGAGCCATACGAATCAAGCGGTGAAGATCCGCTGCATTGCTCTGTTGTTGCTCCTTACCCAGTCCGACGACCTTAACTTCAGGGAATCCCGGAGTATCTACAAAGTAGGGATATGCGGGACACATGTATCCATCCGTGTCATAGCCAAAAAACACCCGGAAGCTATTGAACCGGTCACTCGCCAGCATGTCGAAGTATCTGGGCCAGTAGTTCGCATCGTGCAGGCGTTCTTCAAACCGAGCCTGCTGCATGGTATAGATCGTCACGCCGCGATCGGTCACCGATGGCGACTCAATGGTGTTGCGGATTTCACTCAGAGGATTCGACACACTCGCTGACCAACCAATGCGATCGGCGACCTCAAGCAGGCTGTACATAAGGCCGCGATCATCGGAGCCGGTCAAGAGCAAGACCGGCTTCTCTTTCCACTTCGTCATGTGGATGACGAGTGACTCGGACGCTGACGGTACTGTGATACCGAGGGCCTTTACGCGCGCGGCGACGGCTGTGGAGGACGCCGGAAGGCCCGCAAGGATGAGCGTCTGTCCCTGCGCTGCTTCAGGGTCCGAAACCTCTTCATAGTGAACCCCCTTGGCCTTGAGGGATGCCTCCAACCCTTCTACTCCGTGCCGAACGGGAGCGCCCGCTGAGGGATCTGCAACGATAGAAACCTGCGTGGCCGGCGAATCCGCTGTGCTCTTGAATGCAAAACCATAGAACACGCTAAAGACAACCAGAAGTTGCAGAGGTTTCATGGTTCGACCACTCCTTTTCCCCGCGTCGCATCTTACGTTCAGATTGCTGTATGCATTGCAGGACGAGCCTGCGTCCCCGCAGGACGCACACCCCCCAAAATGCGAGGCCATCGTACTCGCCCCTATTTTTCCCGGTCAAACCCCAACGGAACTATGAGACCTCGGAGTTGACGGAATTGATGAGCGCGTGGATGTAACCGTAGCCGAATGCGTAAGCCTGAAGCTTGCCTGGATCGCCGGGACTGGAAGGCATGTGATCGGGCAGGAAGGATCCTTCATAGCCCGTGTCGCGGAAGATACGCATGATTTTGAAGAAGTCGATGACTCCCTCGTCGGGATAGACTTCCTGGAAGTCGTTCAAGCCGCCCTTGATATTTCGCATGTGGACCTGCTTGATCTTTCCGCGCTCGGCCATGTACTGCACCAGGGGAGGTTCAGTCCTGTTGACGTCGGTCGAGCCTTCGCCGATGACGCCAAGGTCCATCTGGAAGCCGTTCCAGGGGCTGTCGACCATCTGCTCGTATTTCTTGTAAGCGGTGTAGATGGACGGAGAGTCGAAGTTTTCCGCGCCTTCATATCCGTATGGGAGCCCCGGCGGGTCATAGGGATGGTTCGCCATGGCAACCTTGTATTCGGCGCAGACCGGAATCACGCGTTTCAGGAACTTCTCAATCCTCTCCCAGTATTCGTTGTAGCTGACCGGCCCGGCGATGCCGACAGGCAGGTTCTTCCAGTCGTTTTCCAGCTTAAAGGTGGAGTAGAGTGCGTCGCCGCGGCCGGGAGTAGTGCCGTTGCGGCGAATGGGAATCATGGTCCAGTGGTAGCTGATGATACGAACGTCGACCTGCGCAGCCTTGCGAACGTTGTCGCAGATCTGATCGAGCTTCCTGTCCTGATCGGAGGGGTCTTTGAGGATAATGTAACCGGAGTCCGTGCGAAAGGCCTCGAGCCACATCCCAACCGCGTCGCAGTTGTCCTTCATCTGCTTCAGGACATCGGGGTCGAAGGCCCCGCCCAGCGGGCCTTCTGCGGGAATGAATGCATCGAAATGCCCCGCTTTACCGCGGTGCGCCTCCTGGTCGGGATCGGGGCTGATGGACTTGACCCCGAAGCGCAGGTTGTACTCGAGGTTCTCCTTGCTGGTCAGGGTCTTGCCTTCGATGACATGGTAGTCCGCTCCGACATGCATCTTCGTGTTCCTTCTCGGCGTGAGCTTTTTCTGCGGTTGTCCGAAGGCCGGAGCCGCATCTGTTAAGCTGCCGAGCGCCGCTCCAATAGCGCCGCCGATAAGTGTTCTCCCAAAATCTCTTCGCTGCATCGTTCCATCCTCCCTCGGTGAAGTGCTAGTAGCTGAGTGTTTGCAAAGAGCTTTGGAGGCTCCAATGGGCGTCAATCCTCTGCTCTTCGGCGGCCGAAGCGGGCTATCGCGCTGCGGTAAACTACTTTGCCAGCGCCGAGCGGGCACGGCGATGGTGGCCTACTGCGGCTGTGGCGCCATCCAGCCATGTAGTTGCATCCAGTTGGCGAGCAGTGTGGGGAAGACCGTGAGTTCATGCATCGCAGGTGGTTGGTCTGTTCCCATGTGAGTTCCATGGGGCCCGAGCTCGAAGATGTGCAACTCCGCGGGCACGCCAAGCTTCTTCAGCGCAACATAAAAATCCGCTGCATTCCGCGAGTCGACGCTCATGTCGCCGCTTGTCGAGTAGAGGAACGACGGGCTTGTATCCGTACTGGCGTGTTTAATCGGGTCGATTGCATCGATCGCTGCCTGTGTCGGCTGCGGTCCGAGGATCGACTCCTTGGGTAGAGTTCCGTTGGTCAGAGGCACGTTCATGTCCAGCCGCCCGTAGGAGACGATCGCGAAGTCAGGCCGATCGCTCACCCGGTCGACAGAGTCTTTCGCAGTCGCATCGCCCGCCGTGTGTATCGTCGCGAGGTAGCCTACAAGAATCCCGCCCGCGGAGAACCCCCAGATGCCCAGCCGTGCTGGGTCAACCCCCAGCTCCACTGCGTGTGCGCGGACGTAACGGACGGCACGCGAGGCGTCCAGCATGGGCGCGGGGTACCCGTAGGCGGGAAAAAGCCGGTACTCCAGCAAGAAGGCCGCAACACCGTGCGCGGCCAACCAGCGCGCCTCATCCGCTCCCTCCTGCTCCATCTTTAGACTCGTAAAGCCGCCACCCGGCATTACGATCACCGCGGCATGCGGCCCGCTCCCCGTGGTTGGATAAGTAAAGAGCTTGGGGATATCGCCCTCGGCCGTGCCCTTCGCTCCCGGCGCGCCCTCTGGCCATAAAACGATGGACTGCGCGAAGCCCGCAGGTGGCGGCGTGCTCCTCGTAGGCCTCGGTAGAGCTGCGGGCGTCTGCGGCGCGGCGGCTGTTGGAGTCTGGGCGGCAAGCGGAATGGTCAGTAGAAGGAGGGTGGCGGCGAGGAGGTGTCGATTCATGCCCGAGAGCATACCGCACGGATACAACGTCTGTGAAACATCGCTCGGTGGCAAGTGGCGAGGACGGTGCTTAGCGTGAAATGAGGAACGAAGTTCTCGATGCTCTGGATTGATTTTTCCGATCTAACCACCCATAGTGGTGGGAATGCTTGTCGCAGAAAGCCCGTCCATCCCTCCGCCAACACGACCTGCAGTGATGCCCAAGGCAAAGGGCGACCCGTACTTCATCAGTGCTCGCGTGGGAGCGGAGGAAGCCGCACGGGAGCTCAACGTAGACCTCATCTGGGACGGCCCTACAAGCCTCGACGCATCTCAGCAGAACGAGCTCGTAGAGACGTGGATAACCCGTTGCGTAGACGCCATCGTGGTCGCGGTTGAGAACAAGGGCAGTATCTCGACCGTTTTGCGCAAGGCGCGCCAACACGGTATCGCGGTCCTTACGTGGGACGCGGACGCTGAACCGGATGTGCGGGACTTCTTTCTCAACCAGGCCACGCCGGAAGGCATCGCCAACGCCTTGACCGATGAGGCGGCTCGCCTTCTACCGCCGAACGGCCAGTTTGCGATCATTACCGGAGCATTGAGCGCTGAAAATCAGAACGAATGGATCGCCGACGTACGCAAACAACTTGCGGCGAGGTATCCCGGCCTCACTCTCGCGACAATCCAGCCGAGCGACGACCGGGACAAGGCTTTTGCAGACCCAGACGATTCTGAAGGTCTATCCGCAGGTCAAGCTGGTCATGGCGATATCCGCTCCCGCCGTTCCTGGCGCTGCGGAGGCGGTTCAACAGTCGGGGAGGAAGGGAATCAATGTCATCGGCCTTTCTCTCCCGGCAATTTGCAAGCCCTATGTTCATAGCGGCGTGGTGCAGACAATCTTCCTTTGGAATACGCGCGATCTCGGATACCTGACCGTTTACTCAGGTTGGCTCGACGCCCGAAGAGGGATTCCGCCCCACGCAACTTCGATCGATATCGGGCGGCTCGGGACGTTGCAGATCAGGGAAACTCAGGTCATCCTGGGTACGCCGCTTCTGATTAACAAGGCGAATATCGATAGCCTGACCTTCTAGTGGGTGTGCGTTGAATGAGTCATCCAGGCGCCTGAGTACCCATTGATGGCGTGCGACTGCGGGCGATTCCCCCAAATTGACATGCCTGCATTTCATCACATACAGTTGCGTGCTGAGACCCATCAATATTGGCCGAGGCGTTCGGCCATCTAGTTTGCCAGATACCTTTTCAATCAATCTGAATAGCTGTCTTGGAGTACCAAATGTTACATCGTACACAGGTCCGGGAGGCTATCGACACCGGTGCGGGTGTTCTAAGGCTCGAACCGTCATGGGTGCCGCGTTCCTTCATGATCCCTGGCCGCAGGTTGAAGCTGCACCCGGACGATCTCTATGCTTTCGGTGGCCACCGCGGCGGAATCAACGAGCGCTGGTTTTCCTCGACTACGAAGGCTGCAAACGGCCCCGACACCACACCTGACGAAGGATTGAGTTATGTTCATTCTGCCTCCGGCGAAAGATTCCTGCTCAAGGATGCCGTCGAGACGGCCGGCGATCTGCTGCTCGGCGCCGATGTAATGGAGCGCGAAGGCGGGTGGAATATCCTGTGCAAGTTCTTCGACAACATGGGACCAATTCCGCACCACATGCATCAGACCGAGGAGTTTGCCAGCCTGGTCGGCTTTAAAGGCAAGCCCGAGGCCTACTACTTTCCACCCCAATACAACCAACTGAGCAATAACTTCCCCCACACGTATATGGGCCTTGAACCCGGCACCACTAAGGCGGATCTGCGCCGATGCCTGGAGCGCTGGAACCAGGGCGACAATGGCATCCTGCTGCTCTCGCGCGCATACAGGCTGGAGCCGGGAAGCGGATGGCAGATTAATCCTGGCATCCTGCACGCTCCAGGATCGCTCGTGACTTACGAACCGCAGGTCAACAGCGATGTGTTTGCCATGTTCCAGTCGGAGGTGGAAGGGCGCATCGTTCCATGGGAGCTGATGACAAAGGACGTTAAGCCGGAGTTCCACCACGATCTTGACTACCTCATTGGCATGCTCGACTGGGAGGCCAACGTCAACCCGGAGTTTGCGAAATCCAATAAGACTCACCCCACACCGGTGTACCCAGTCGTAGAGATGGAAGAGGCAGGCTATCGCGAAATGTGGATCACGTATGGGACGCGGTTTTACTCGGCGAAGGAGCTGACCGTGCTGCCTAAGCGGACTGTCACTATAAAGGACGCAGCAGCGTACGGGCTCATTCTTACTCAGGGTTACGGCACATTTGGGCAGACTCCGGTCGCAACGCCTTCGATGATTCGGTTCGGTCAGCTGACGGAGGACGAGTTGTTTGTTACGGCGGCCGCAGCCGGCGAGGGGATCGCGATCGAGAACCCAAGCACTACCGACCCTCTGGTCCTCTTGAAGCACTTCGGTCCTGGCAATCCCGACGCCGAAGCCCTTCGAAAAGACAAGCGCTAACTGGACTTGGCAGGAGCGGGTCATGACGACAGGCAAACATCAGCTTCCTGCCCTCCACAATGCGATGTGGCCAGGGCTCGTAGGCAAAGGGCCGGGCTCAGAACCGGCGATCGATCTCGATACCATGCTGAGCCTGACCGCCGCGGCTGAGGTCGATGGGACGAGATTTGACGGAGTCGATCTGTTTCTCTCGTCGCCCCACACAGATATCGATTCGACGTATGACGATCTGAAGCTACTTGCCGGTAAGCTGGCTGATTACAACCTTGTGGCCGGCTCTCTGGTGGCTCCCGTGTGGCCGCCTGCCGGCGGTGGTTCCGCTATGGGCTCGGAGGAAGAGCGCCGGCGCTTCCTTACCCAGGTGAGGAAGGCGTGCGCGATCGGTGAGAAGTTGCGCAGCCTCGGCATTCGCAAGTATGGCATTGTGCGCATCGATTCAGCCGCAAGCCCGGCGGACTGGGCGAGCGATCCGGTAGGCAACACCAGGCGGATCGCGGAGACATTCCGCGAGGCTTGCACCATCGCTGAGGGATACGGAGAACGCTTGGCAGCGGAGGGTGAGATCTGCTGGGCAGGCATGCATGGCTGGAAGCACATGCAGGAACTCCTTGAGTTGGTCGACCGGCCACAGGCGCTCGGCTTCCAGGCAGATATGGCGCACACGCTGCTCTACACGCTCGGCTACAACTCGCCAGAGAGCAGGATTCTTCCGGAAGATTTTGACTGGTCCAGTCCTGAGATCCTGATGAACGCGCTACGTCAGGTGACCGATGTGCTGCGTCCATGGACGATTGACTTCCACATAGCTCAAAACGATGGCACAGTGAAGGGTTCGGGATCGCATGACAAGACTGGCCGCCACTGCCCGCCCAATGACCCCAACGGAAAGATGGACATCGTCAAGGTCGCCGGCCTTTGGATGCGGGACGCCGGCGGTGTACCGACGCGAGCCTTCGAGCATATCTGCTGGGACGGGTGCATGTTCCCAAACTCAATGATGCTGGCACCCGAAACATGGCGAAACATCCTGACCGCGATGATCGATGTGCGTGACGCTCACGGCTGGGATTGAACAGGGGGAGACGAACACCTTGGCTACAAAGAAACCGCTTAACATCGGGCTCGTCGGTTATGGATTCATGGGGCGTACGCATTCGAATGCGTTCCTGCAGGCCCCGCGCTTTTTCGACCTTCCCTTTCAGCCGGCGCTCACGGCTGTGTGCGCGCGCAATGTCGATCGTGTGAAAGGTTTCGCGGAGAACTGGGGCTATGCATCCATTGAGTCGGACTGGCGTGCTCTGGTCGATCGTAAGGACATCGATCTAATCGACATCGCCAGTCCAAATGACACCCACGCAGAGATAGCTATCGCCGCGGCACAGGCCGGCAAGATGGTTCTTTGCGAAAAACCGCTGGGCCGAATAGCGGATGAGGCAAAGTCGATGGTCGATGCCGTCGAAGCCGCGGGCGTCTCCAATATGGTTTGGTACAACTATCGCCGAGTCCCTGCAGTGACGATGTTGAAGAATCTGCTGCAGGAGGATCGCTTCGGCAGGATCTTCCACTATCGTTCACAGTTCCTGCAGGATTGGACAATCTCCCGTGATCTGCCGCAGGGTGGGGAAGGGTTGTGGCGCCTGGATGCTTCTGTGGCTGGCAGTGGCGTCACCGGAGACCTGCTTGCCCACAATATCGATATGGCGCTTTGGTTGAATGGGCCGATCGTTGAGGTCTCCGCAATGACCGAGACGTTCATCAAGGAACGCAAGCACACCCTCACCGGGGAAGTTATGCGCGTGAGGATTGATGATGCCAGTGCATTCCTGTGCCGTTTCGCGAACGGCTCGATGGCGCTCTTTGAAGCGACGCGCTATGCACGAGGCCACAAGGCACTCTTCACCCTCGAGATCAATGGCGAGCGCGCATCGGCAGCATGGGACTTACACGACCTCCATCGGCTGGAGTACTTCGATCATCGCGATGAGGTACAGCTGCGGGGCTGGAAGAGTATTCACGTTACGGATGGCGACCATCCGTATATGAAGAACTGGTGGGTCCCAGGCTTGCAGATTGGCTACGAGCATACATTTATCCACCAATTCGCTGATTTTTTGCTGGGCGTTGGCGCAAACAAGCCTGCAGCGCCAACATTCCGCGACGGGCTCGCCACGGAGTATGTAACCGATGCAGTCCTTAGGTCTGCAAGGACACGACAATGGGAAGCGGTAGCTGCGGGCTAGCACAATCGGTATGCGGCTTCAAGGGGGAATCATGCTTTTGAACGGCAGCGCCAAAAAACTTGGTCTGGCCTCGCGTGCGTTAGCGTCCTCGGTGGTATCGGTTTTCTTATTCACGATTGGCGGAGTTTCGCAGGTCTCTGCACAACAAGCGCCTCCCGCGGCGGCCAGCCCCCAACCCGCACCGGGCCGTGCCCAGCCGGAGCCGATCAACTTCGACGACCATGACGGATGGACACAGATATTCGATGGCAAGACCTTGAACGGTTGGGACGGCTCCCCCGACGTCTGGCACGTGGAGGACGGCGCCATTGTCGGTGAGTCGAGCGCGGAGCATCCTTCCGGCACGACCAACATCATCTGGCACGGCGGCGAGCCCGCCAACTTCCGTCTGCGCCTTGAGATGAAACTGGAGGGCCCTGGAGCGAACGGGGGCGTCCAATATCGCAGCAGCATCGTGCCGCCAAAGAATCGCCCGATACCAGCGGACGCAACTCCAGAGGTCAAGCAGCGCATGGAGCAAGCGCAGGCACTCGCGCTGAAGCGTGGCAAGTGGAATATGTCTGGGTATCAGATGGACTTTGACTTCGGCAATCGCTATACCGGCCAGCTTTATGAGCAGGGCAGTCCGCGTGGCATCATCGCCTGGCGTGGCCAGGTGGTTGCTACGGAACCTGGCAAGAAGCCAACCCTCCTCTCCACACTCGGCAGCTCCGACGACTTGAAGGCGTTTATCAAGCCGGGCGAGTGGAATCAGGTCGAGATCATTGCGGACGGAAATACACTTGTGCACATCGTCAATGGGCACGTCATGTCGGTTCTGATCGATACTGATCCGCAGTTCAGCGCGGCAAAAGGATTGATCGCACTGGAGATTGAGGGCGGGGGGACGCTAAAGATCTCACATCGCAATATCTGGTTGAAGCCGCTCCCGTGACACGCGGCTGATCACAATCGCTGCTAAGTCTTCCGTAACACTAAATTGCCGTGAGAGCTGCAAATGCCAACGACTATCTTCAACGGCCGGGAAGCGGTCACCATTGAGAATGAGAATCTGTGTGTGACCGTGCTCGTGGAGGGCGGACATATCGCCGAGGTCCTTGAGAAGAGGAGTGGAGTAAGCCCGCTCTGGGCGCCTCACTGGGCCTCGATCGAGCCATCGCTGTACAACAGGCAGCACCATCCGCAATTCGGTTCCGGATCGGATGCGAAGCTGCTGGCTGGAATCATGGGTCACAATTTGTGCCTTGATCTCTTCGGCGGACCCTCGGCGGAAGAAGCTGCCATCGGCTATACAGTCCATGGTGAAGCTTCGGTCGTTGGTTACGAGATCGACGAGTCACAGGATGGTTTACAAATGCGCGTGATCCTTCCATTGGCGCAAGTCTCGTTTTCCCGGACGCTCCAGTTGCAGGGCAATTTTGTCCGTATTCGCGAAACAATCGAAAGTCTTACCGCATTTGATCGTCCCATCGCCTGGACGCAACACGTGACACTTGGCCCGCCGTTCCTCGATCCGGCAAAAACTACGCTACGCACTTCGATGACCCGATCCATCGTCGCGGGCTTTGACCCTGGATTCGATACCTACCTCAAAAAAGACTCTGAGTTTGATTGGCCCCATGCCCCTCGCAAAGATGGCGGCATCTCCGACCTTTGCCAGATGCAACCTACCGCACCGGCCAGTGGATACACGGCGCATCTGGCCGACCCGATGCGTGAGGACGCCTATTTCGTCGCCTATTCGCCTCAGTATCAATTGGCTTTCGGCTACATATGGAAGCGCAAAGACTTCCCCTGGATGGGAATCTGGGAGGAAAACTGTAGCCGCCAACAGACACCCTGGAATGGATCGTGCATTGCGCGAGGAATGGAGTTCGGCGTCTCACCGTTTCCCGAATCGCGACGTGAGATGGTCGATCGCCGCTGCCTGTTCGATGTGCCAACCTACCGTTGGCTCCCAGCAAGGAGCCGCCGGGAAGTTGAGTACTGGATCTGCTGCCAACATTGCACGTCTGTCCCTGAGACCATCTCTGCGCCATATCCGGCGCTTGAGATCATCGAGTGACTTGTAGTATGGCGCAGCGGACATCTCCGATCGCGGCGGGCGCGGGAGCCTCTTTGGAGACGCGATAGTCAACAGTGACAACGCTCATGCCAGCCGCAAGCAACGCGGCAAATGTCCTGAATGAGCTGGGACGGTCTCCGCGGCTCCAACCGCCGCCGTGTAGTTGGATCACGACCGGAGTGGGCTTGGGGATGAAATCTGCAACACGTCGAGGTGCAGGTCCAGCGTGCCCGGAGCTGCGGTGGGCAAGTTGGGAACGCGCGGTATTCCACCCCCCGCAGTACCGGGATTCGGGTTCGCGCTTGGATTGCCCGGGACAGGAACGTTGGCATAGACAATGTTCCGAGTGGCCACCGGATGGACGTTCGCCCAGTTTGCCGTGTCCATCCACATGGGCGGGACGACCGGGGCTTGGGCGCAGGCCATTGTGGCCGCGACCATTGACGCCATGCTTACTACTGCTGGCCAGTGCAATCTACGCATAATGCTGCCTCGCGTGTCTTTGGGGTGATCATCTAAGGGCGGTTCAAACTATTCGAGAGTCGGATAGTCAGGCCTTTGGTTGTCCGGAGGAGTTGGATAAGCCTTCGTGCCGTCGTTCAGTTCAAGCCGCACGTAATCCCACACCACGCCGGTGGTGACGTCTCCGGCGGGAACGGTAAAGGTCATTTCGTTGGCACCGGGCTTCAGTAGAGCGGCATCGAACTTCTGGATGTACTGGTACCAGACGCCCTTGTTGGAGTTGTAGCGTAGGGCGTTGGTGGCGACCGGATGGATGGTGCCGACGGGTTGCCCGTTGACGCCGATGGTCAGGCCACCTTGTGCATCCGAGCCAACGTAGGCTGAGCCGCCGCCGGCGGGACGCTGTCCGCCGGCACTGGGTGACGGATTGGCTCCGCCGCCGGGGCGCTGTGTACCGGATCCGGGGGCGCGGTTGCCTCCTCCGCCAAAAGCTACGTTGGCTGCGCCGCCGAGGGCGCGATTGCCGCCACCGTCGGCTCCGGCGAGGGACACGCGCAGGATGGCTGTGCCTTGCGAGGCTTTGGGCATGTTGAACTTCACGGTCCAAGTGGTGGCGCGGCCCTGGCCCCACTGCGGCCACGGGTCAGCCTTGCTGGGTGGAGTGGCAACCCAGCCGAAGCGCTGGTTGTAGGGATCCTTGGCCGCGGGATTGAGCCATGCGGTGGTGGTTGAGTGCGGGACTTCCTGGAAGAACCAATCCTTGTGGTAGTCGCTCTTGCCGATGGTATAGGTGATGTCGTTGGGAAAGAGGCCGCTGTAGCGGAGGCCCCAGCCCCAGAGCCAGTAATTGTTGGCGTCGCCTTTGAAGAATTTGTCGCCGGTACGGTCGGGATAGCCGATGTCCCAGATCTGCTTGCCGTACCGGACGGGTTGCCATGTGATCTTACCGAGGTCGATGCTCTTGCCTGCTTCGACGGTGACGTCAGCCTTGGCGAATTCGCCGAGAACTCCGTTGGCAAAGGCGTGGAGGGTGTAGGTGCCGGGGCGTACATTGGGGATGGTGAAGCGGCCGTCAGGCGTGCCTTCGGTCCAGAACTGATAGTGCTCGCCATCATGCGGCCAGGTTACGATGTTGCCGTTCCCGGCCCGTGGGCTTGCATTGCCCTGGTAATTCGGGTACGTGAGACCAACATTCAAATTAGGGAGGCTCTTGGAAGCGGCCTGCGGATCATCGAGGACCAGTTGTCCAGTGACCGTGCCGCGCTCTGCCTTGTGTGGGTAATCCATACCCTCGACCCAGCTATAGGGCCACGCGGCCTTTACCTCTTTCGACTTCGCAACCGCGTCCTCCCACAGAGCAAGCTGGTTGTCATGCCAGACGGCGGGTACGGCCGGCATCCCGCTGCCGGAGGTGGCTGTCAGCTTGTCCAACTCAGCCTGGGATGGGTCTTTCGGGTTGGCGATCGCGTTGAAGTACACGAAAATTGGGCCGACGTTGTGCCTCCACTCCTCGCCGGCAGGGATGCTGTTGCTCGCGCCCCCGGCGTAGTGCCCGGAGGTCCAGTAGTCGAGGACGATTCCTTGGTAAGACGCCGCTCCAGGAGCGGTCATGTGGTCGATCAGATCCAGCCTCTCCGGGCCGCCGACAATGTACTCGGTCGAGGGGTTCATGAAGTAGACGCCGATGTGGTCCTTGGTGCTCGACCAGCCCCACGCCTGGAGCTTGTACATCGGCGCGTTGTAGCTGTATTTGTGCTCGACCGAGTTCTTGTAGATGCCGGACGCGTAGATGCTCTGCTCTTTGGCGTGAATCTCGTGGTCCTCTGGCGCGTGGCTCATCAGCTGGTTGCGGTCTTTATCCACGGAGAGCCAATCGAAGGTGGGGTTTATATCCTCCAGGATGAACCGGCTTTCGCCCTCACCGGCGCGAGGATAGGAGGCATGATGGGTGTACTCGGCGTAGGTGTAGAAGCCGCTGACGCCCCGCTCCAGAGTGAAGCGGGTCTCGATATCCAGGCCCACGCTGCCGCGAGGTGCTCCGGCTGCGGCACGCGGCCCAGTGGGGCCACCGGGACCGGCTGCGCCACCGGGACGCGCAGCGCCGCCAGGAGTTGGGGTGTTGTCGCCGTTGTACACGCCCTTGACGGATACCTCAGCGCGTTCGCCGCCATTGGTCACGGGATCGATGGTCACCTTGGCCGTGATGATGCCGGAGGGAACCTGCTCCCAGTATTGGCCGCGAGTGAGTATCTCGATGCCGTGATAGACAAGCGAAGACAGATTACCGTTGCGCTTGGGGATGGTCATCTTGACGATGCCGTTGTCCATGGTCCACGAGTCGCCGTTGTCGGTGAGGGTGACGGGTTGGTTGACGGTGACCCTGGCGATCTTGGGGGTGGCCGTCTGCGCCGGTGCGACGGAAGTGAAGACAGCCGAGAGGGCGAGAAACGCGGAACTTAAGACAACCCGTGACTTGGACATGTCGCAACCTTTCAAAACCATCGGAGGGGGTGTACTTCTCGAGCACGAAGAAGAACCCGCAAAGGACGTCGAGTAGTGTAATCCTGCCGGAGCCTCTGTTAGCAAGCCGAATTTCTCGGGAGCATAAGGCGTTGAAAGGATTTCACTATGGTCGGTTAGTCTTGAACCTTAAGAATACTTAAGCGACAAAGTTGCGGCGTGTTGAGCCGGTCGGCAGATGAGGGATTCTATTGTTGTTCGGGATCGAGTGGGACGATCTCCGGGACGGAACTGGACTCTCCGTCGTCAGGCGCATCACGGAAGCACACGATGGCCGCACCTCGGGTCAATAGCGATCCTGTAACCGGCACGACCTTCGTGATCACACTGCCCCGCATGGCAAATCGGGAACTTCGTTCCTCATTTCACGCTAAGCCCTCGTCAATTGACAGTCCGCCTCCGGGGTCGAGGTCGAGACCCGCGCACGATTGTTCCAAAAAGCCGACTGCTGGAATTCCCGCAATCTACTGAAAATAGATGATCAAGAATGATGTGACACTGTTCCAAAAGGTGTGGGTTGGGAGGCAATACGCTTTCCTGCGGACCGGCCCGACACTCCGCACCCCACCTCTTAAGAATTCTTAAGCTTCAAAGCAAACCGGGAGTAGTCTAATTCCGTCGACGCCTCTTGCTACCAGAAAAGTACGCGAGGCAATGGAGGGTAATTGTATGAATTCAACAACGTCTCGCCGCGATTTCTTGTCTGCGGGGCTGGCGCTTCCAGTCCTGAGTGCGGGTTCGAGAATGGCGCTTTGGCAGTCGTCCGAGAATCCCATCCCAAGCACTCCCAGTTCGCCGCCCAAGCTCAGTTACAGGACCCTTGGCCACACGGGCCTGAAGGTTACCACTGTGGGATTCGGGTGCATGATCACCTCTGACCCCAGCGTGGTCCAGCGTGCTGTCGATCTTGGCATCACCTACTTCGACACAGCACGCGGCTATCAACACGGCAACAATGAGCGCATGGTGGGCGCAGCGCTGGGCAACAAGCGCAAACAGGTTGTGCTCTCCACCAAGACGGAGGCCCGCGACAAGGCGGGACAGCTGAAAGAACTAGACACCAGCCTCAGCGAACTCAACACGGATTATGTCGACATCTGGTATCTCCATGGCAAGAACAGCCCGGACCAGATTCATGACGACATGATCGAAGCGCTACAGCTTGCCAAGCAACAGGGCAAAGCACGCTACGTGGGCATCAGCACCCACAGCGGCCAGCAGCAATTGCTTCCCTGGATGGCGCAGAAGGGCGTCTTCGACGTAGTTCTGACAGCCTTCAATTTCTCCATGGATCCCGGCATGGAGCAGGCGATCGATGCAGCCGCCAAGGCCGGCATGGGCGTGGTGGCCATGAAGGTGATGGCCGGGGGCTCTCGCAACCAGAAACTCGCGCAGAATGGCGCTATGCTGGCCGCGCTGAAGTGGGTCGTCAACCATCCCCACGTCGCCACCACTATTCCCAGCATGACGGACATGGACCAATTGGAGGAGAATCTGAAGGCCATGGAGGGCGCGTTTTCCGAGGGCGACCAAAAGCTGCTCGCGGCGCACCTGGAGCGTATCCAGCCGTTCTACTGCCGCATGTGCGGGAAGTGCGAAGGCACCTGCGCAAAGGGCCTGCCCGTCGCCGACGTGTTGCGCTGCCTCACCTACGCGGACGGATACGGCCAGTTTGCACTGGGGCGGGAGAGATTTCTGGAGTTGACCTCCGAGCAGGTTGCAGTCCGTTGCGGGGATTGCGCCGAATGCACGGTGAAATGCCCATTCGGCGTCCAGGTATCGAGCCGGATGGCGCGAGCCCAAGAGTTATTCGCATGAGGGCCAGCCATCTCGCGCTGCTGCCAATGCTGCTTGCGGCGGGTGTGGCATGCGCTCAGGACTATCTCAGTTGCCAACTTGTGCCCGGCTGGGCACAGTCCGGGCCAAAACGCCAATACACCGCCGAAAACCTCTACGACTATAAGGATGGCGGTGCCGAAGGGTATCTGAGCTACGGTTTCACCCGCATGCAAGGTATCGATTGCAAGTCGGGTGGCACCACACTGACAATCGATGTCTCTGAGATGGCCGATGCAGACGCGGCATACGGTATGTTCGCCGCCAATCGCGATCCCAGGCTTCCCATAGTAAAAATCGGGATGGGCGGACAGATCCAGCCACAGAGCGCCCTCTTCGCCAAAGGAAAGTACTACGTCGAAATCGTGGCAATCGACCCCAATCCCAACGGCGATCACACTGCGGAGTTGAGGGCTTTTGTAACCGGGATGCAGGAGCGCCTGGAGGGCCGTAGCACCGCTCCGGAGGCTTTGGATTGGTTTCCCAAAGACAACCTCGCCTCGACCCGTTTGGTCCCCGAAAGCGTGTTGGGGCTAAAGCAGCTCAAGCGCGGCTACGTGGCAACGTACAAGCAGGGGCAGGCGTTTATCGTGGTGGAGGCCTCACCAGAATCCGCCGCAGAGGTCCTGAAGGAGCTCCGGGAACGGTTTGACGGGGCATCTTCCGTACCGGTTGGCGACGAAGCATTCCAGGCTAAGGCACAGTACCTGGACGGAATCTGTATCTTCCGCAAGGGGCGCTATCTCGGGGGGTACACAAACCTGCCTGCACCACAGGACGCTGCTTCTCAGGCTACTAAACTCGCCGCCAACATCCCGTAAGAGACTAAACCAAGCGTCGCCGGCGCCCCTCAAATGACCTGGCTGATCTTGGTGCGGACGTGCTCAAAGTCCGAGTGCCCCAAACCGCGCTTCTCGGCCAGCTTCAAATACGGCATAGCGTCCGCATCGAGGTTCCAGTAAGCCTTGGCGACATACGCATCCAAGGCCACCGGGTCAGTGCCTGCGACCAGGGTCTTGTGCACTGCGACATCTTCCACATTGCCGCCGGTCGGGCCATTGCGCAGCAGCACGCGGTAACAGTCGATCATGGTCAACGTGGGCAGCATGAAGGCTGCAAGATCCACCAGGCTTTGGTGAATCTGTTGATGCAGCCGGTTGCGCTCGCCACCGAGAATCCCGTACCAGTTCTTGAATCCCAACGTGGCGCCGGTGAGGGCATGATGCTTGGCAATGGGCATATTGATGACCTTGTCGGCCTCGAGGAAGGGCTCAAACACCTTCCAGTTCTGTAGGATTTCGCCGCCCAGGTTTACCTCGCGGAACCGTGCCGGATCGGGCAGGATCACCTCCGCCCCCTCGCTGCGCGCAGCGGCCGCGATGCCGGAGCGATGAAAACACCGTTCTGCCTCGTTACAACTCACATCGGTGACGATTACTCGCTTGGCGCCAGCCTGCCAGCACTGCTTGACCGTCTCAGCGACAACATCCGGATTGGTGGTCGCCGCCTGTTCGGGAGTTCGGTCCCACGCAATGTTCGGCTTGAGGACTACCACATCGTGACGCGCGATGAATCGGCTCGCGCCCCCCAGGTCGGCAAACGCCTGCCGGACCAACGCGCGTGGATCGTCTCCCTGCACCACTACCATCTCCGGCAGCGCGGCGTTGGATTCCACGGTGTGATCGCGTCGGACATATGCGGCTTCGGTCGAGGTGGGTGGGGCACTGCGCTCGGCCAGCCAGAAGGCCGCAGCAGCGGTGCCCGCGCCAGCACCCGTCAGTCGCAGCAACTGCAGCATCGCCTCGCGGCGAGTCATCCTGTCTTCAGGAGCCGGATTGTCTGAAGTCATTTGCCGCCTCCCTACGCAATGCTGTGCTCGATCAGTGCAATCCGGGCCGGGTCGTTCGTTCCTAGCCGGTGCTGCGCATCCGCCGCGGTCGCGATGTAGGTGAGCGGCGTGCCCTTCTGTTCCAATGTATTCAAGCCCTTCTCGGCGCGTTTGCGCTGGACTATCTGTGCGCAGATAGTGTCGATCGCCACCCGGTCCTCGCCCACCATCAATCCGTCCTCGTTCCATGCGTATTCCGGCCTGTAGCTTGGCCCGCCTTCGTACACCGCGGTCTTCAAGTCGCTCACCACAAAGCGGACCTTCTGGCGGATCTGCGGAATCATGTTGAGATCGGCGATATAGGGATCGCATGCGGTGCCGTGCATCGCGCTCGGGTTATTGATCACGCCATACATGTTCTTCATCGCCATGGTAACGCCGACGATGTTGTGGTTTTTCATCACTGGCATATTGATCACCACGTCGCTACGGGTAAGGATCTTCGAGAGCCGCGTCGTTACCGATCCGTAGTTCACCGACGTGTCCTCATATCCCACCGTGTCCGAGCCGAGGAAGCGCACTGCGCCGGGTGCGTTGGAGAGCTTGAATCCAGCCGCTTCCAAGTCGCGGCTGTTACGCTCCCATACCGTGATGTCGCCCCCCTTGATGCCGGCCTGCTGCAACCGTTCGCAGATTGCCTTTACCAGCGCCACGCTGGGCGCAATCGCACGACCGCCCAGGGCGTTCAGCTTCAGGCTTACCACCTGTCCTGGCTGAACGATCTTCTTCCACGGCTGCACTGGATTTTGCGCGCTGAAGTACGTCTGCATTGCGTGGTCCAGCAGGGCAGCTATACGCTTTTCATCGGGCGCAGGGCCTGGCGTGCGCAGCTTCGCATCGCGCACAATCACCACCTTCGACTTCTGTGCCGCCTTTGACTGACCCCATGCGAACTGCGTTCCCACTCCCAGAACAGCGGCTCGTGCCACCATTTCCTTTACGAACTCCCGCCGATTCTGCATTCTGCACCTCCGTGCAACTTCCACAGCGACCCGATCTACAGCTTGCCCTCGACTCCATGCGCCAGCGCCATTAGAGCATCGCCCTCACCTGGAGCCGCTTCGAAGGCAGTCAGCCGAACCAGATACGGCCCCTTGCGGAATACCACGCTCTGCCCATAGGCGCGCCCGGCATCGCCTAATACCACGCTCTTGCTATCAGAGGTCGGCGGATCAGCATCGAAGATCGTCTTAGCGCCTTCCGCGGTCTTCATGGTGTACACATCAGCAGTAACTTCCACGCTTCCCTGGTATTTGTAGTCCGAGGTCGATACGCCGACCACGCCGGCGCTGATGTACTGCTCCGCTCCGCCGTCGATGTACTCATACAGGTTTGCCGCATCGTAGGTCTGCGTCTTGTCTCCCTTGTCCCACCCCGCAACGACTCCCGAGGCCGGAAAGGGATCGACGGCCTTCTTCTTACATCCCGCGCCTCCCAGTACGAGCACTGCCAGTGATGCGGCAATTACAGCTGCTTTGAACCTCATTCCAATCACGATTGCGCCTTTCCCTTTCTTCTGCTCAGCAGAATCTGGCTATCCACCGACCGGCTCTCTCCAATACTTGTTACATACACCGCCGGATGCTCCTGTAGCGGGCACGCATACTCGCACGCTCCGCAACCGACGCACCGGCTGGGATCGACATGCGGCTGTTTCACCACTTTCATATTCCCATCCGCATCCACGATCTCCGCTTCCTGCAGGTAGATGGCCTTCGGCGACACCGGGCACCACTCTTCGCATACGATGCAGTCCGTCGCCATTGCCCACGGAAGACATCGGCCGCGATCATAAAACGCCGTCCCCAGCCGCACCGACTTCGCATCGCCCTGGCCGACGCCCACGACCCAGCCTTTTTCCTGCGGTGTCAGCTTCCAGATAGCCCCCGTCGGACAAACCTCCGAACAAAGCACGCAACTCGGCTCGCAGTACCCAATACGCGGCGTCAGCACCGGAGTCCACAACCCCTCCAGGCCCGCCTCTGCCAGCGCAGGCTGCAGTGAATTGTTCGGACACACCTTCATGCATTCGCCGCAGCGGATACACCGTGAGAGGAAGTCCGTTTCTTCCAGCGCGCCTGGTGGACGAATCAAGTGCTCGTCCCGGCTCTTTCCCAGCGCCGTATTCGCTCGCAGCAGTGGAACCGCGGCCAGTCCTGCGGCAATCCCGGTCACCACCTTGCGCCGCGGCAGGTTCGCCCCGGCAACCTCGGGTTCTTTGCGAAAGAACCGGAATTCAAGGCTCTGGTGCGGGCAAGCGTCCAGGCAGTTGAGGCACATCAGGCATTCCGCCTTGTGCCACGGCGCCGCTCCAATCGGATCGTCGCCACCCTGACAATGCAGCAGACAGCGATTGCATTTATCGCAGGTCGCAGCATCCTTATGCAGACCAAGCACTGACCAGCGCGAGGCGACCCCCAGCAGCGCTCCTAAGGGACAAAGTGCTCGGCACCAGAAGCGAGTTACCCGCGAATTCGCCGCCAACAGAACCAAGAAAATCAGCCCCAGATACACCCCCTGGCGGAAGTGCGGTTGCTTGAAGTTCAGAACGGTCGCGGCAAACGCCGCGTGGAGAGCGGTGCCCGTCGCCTGCACCAAACCAATGTCACTATGCTCCAGCGCGTTCAGAAACGAATTCGACGCGTAGTTGATCGCCGGCAGGACCGACAGACCCATCGACCGCACTAACAAACTGAAAGGGTCGAACCAGCCCACCCACGCTGTTCCGCACAGCGCCGACACCAGCACCGCAATCAGGATGACGTATTTTGTCCTCTGCCAGGGTCTGTAGCGATTGGCATCGATGCCCTGTTTGCCGCGCTTCTTCTCCGACTTCAGACTCCCGAAGAAGTGATGGATTGTGCCCATCGGGCAGATCCAGCCGCAGAAGAATCGTCCGAAAAACATCACAGGCAGCAGAATCAACAGGCTCCACAGCAGCCCGCGATAGAGCGCATGGGTAGCCAGCGCATTCGACAACGCCACCAGCGGATCGAGTTCGAAAAACAGGCGTATCGGCCAATGCATCCGGACGTCGCTGCCCGCTCCCACCGCCCCGCGAAACTCCGTCCGAAGCAAAAGAAACGCAAACAGCAGAAGAAAGAATATCTGCGATACGCGTCGCAGGGTAACAAGTCGGATTCGAGCGAACAATCTAGCTAACATGGGGGCGAACCGAAAATGCTCCATGTCCCTTGCAGGAGCGCGGCCCAATAGTCTTCGCGTACTTTTCTTGTAGCAAGAGGCGTCGACGGAATTAGACTACTCCAGGTTTGTTTTGAAGCTTAAGAATTCTTAAGAGGTGGGGCGTCGGGCCGGTCGGCAGCAAAGCGTATTGTCTCCTAACCGACACCTTGCGTTTGCGGAGCGACTATTGCGCTGGGGCCGGCTGTGCGGTACTGGTTGGCGGAACGTTGGGTTATCTCAGCGGTGGATCGACTGGGTTGTACTTTTTCGCGAGTTCGGTTGTGGACACTACATCCTCTGCGGGCGGATTGACTGCTTTATCGATCTCGACGCCGAAGACGTAGCTGGGGCCGAACATGTTGCCGGTGAAGATAACCATCTTGTTGTCCGGCGTGAAGCGCACGTTGGGCTCTTCGTGGTAGTTGTGGTGCGACATGTTGACGAGATGTTCGGTGTTGAAGATGCCGGGCTGCCAGAAGTCGGGTGAATTGACGGCGAGGGAATCGCCACGGATCATCTGGGGGCGGAAGAGTTCAATCCACATGCTGTCGTGGGCGGTTGGGCCCTGGCCGGGGAAGGTGCCGTCGCCGGTGAAGAGGGAGAGGTCCTTGGTGACGTTGACATGGATGGAGCCGTCGTCGCGCCCTGCGTGATAGGCGAAGCGCTGGCCGGTCTTCACGTTGTAGCCGGCGACGAAGTTGGAGTCGGCGTTCCTGGGATAATCCCACTGATACCAGATAGTCTCGCCGTCGGGCCCCCAGAACTCGTGGCCCCAGATCTCCATGTACATGGTGCGTTTGTGGACGAGGGTGTTGTGGGTGCCGTCGGTGTGGATCATCCAGAGTCGGTCGACATCCTGCCATATGCCTTCGTGGCAGTACATGAGGAGGGTGGGATCGGTGGGCGAGAAAAGGAGATGGTTGACCCAGTCGGTGGAGTGCAGGAGCGGCTTTACGTCGCCGGGTTTGGCGCCGTTGGGGCCGGGTTCGAGGCGGAGGGTGAAGAGGACGAGCGGCAGGCGGGCGGCTAGGCGCGCGACCATCATCTGACTCTTGTTGGGGGGTTGATAGTGCGGGCCCTGGGCTGCGCTGCCGACGCGGTTGTCGGGATTTCCGGCCGCACCGGGCGCTGCGCCGGCGGGTTGCGCTGGCAGGTTGGAGCCGTATTGCCTGCCCGTGTCGTCGCCTTCGACGTAGGTTCCAGCGATGAGGGTTTCGTCGGCATTTACGCTGACGACCGACCAGCCGGAGGTGTTGGGTGGATGAGGCACCACAGCCAGTTTGCGGATGGCGCCGGTGTTGGTGTCCGCTTTGTAGACGGCGATGATGTGGTTCGCGTCGGTGGTGGTGTAGAAGACGCTGTTGGTCTTGTGGCCGGCGACGAGGATGTGAACGACTCCGGAGTCGCGGCCGCTGGCGGGGGTGCCGTCCGGCTGCTTCGGGTTGGCGACGAGGAGTTTGGTGGCGCGTGTGGCGAGGTCGAGAACGTGAATGCCGTCAGGCGCGGAGTAGATCATCTGCTTGTTGTCCGGCGTGTAGCCGTTGATGTTGAAGTAGAAGGCTCCGGAGTTGGGCTCGTCGGAGAGGCGCCAGACGCGGTGGCCGGTGTCTTTATCGACCCAAGAGCGCGGCGGCATCGGGTCACCGGGTTTGGTCTGCGCGATGCAGGCGAGAGGCAGCAGGACGAGGGCGAGTACAGCGACTGTGTTGGGACGCATAAGAACTTCTCCTTCAAACGGCGGCGCCGGGACGAAAGACGCGACCGGTTGGATAGACTGAATTCACCAGGCACAGTCGAGAGTGCCGCTGTGCGAATCGTATTAAGAGGTATAGACGGCGATTGCAGATCAGTTCTCGTGGTAGCCTCGTCGCTTGAGCACTGTGCTTCTTCTGCGCCTGGCGCAATTTTCGGCGGCGCGGAGAATTGAGAGAATTACACTACGGTGGATCTGATTTGAACCTTAAGAATTCTTAAGAGGAGAGTCAGCTTTGAATTCCCGGCCCGAGACTGTAACGGCTCTCCAATAGGTATGCGCCGAAGCAACCCAGCCGAGTGGCTCATTGCCTTCTGGGGCAGTAAATCGAAATCTCCAGCGAATGTGAGTCTCTTGCCTTCATCCGGTATAAGTGGGCATCGGTGAAGGGCTATGAAGAAAAGACGAGAAGAACCTCACAGTCGTCGACCACAACATCGACAACTTCACCACTACCGTATACCCCAACGCTCGCTGAGCGGCAACCGCATCGGGCAGCCGCCTCACATCCCGCGCAGAAACCCCTTCGTATCCATCCACTCCACAAACACCTGCGGCCACTGCGCGACCGCCCCATGCTGGCTCAGCCGCAGCCCGAACCCGTGCCCCACGCCCGCATACTCATGCAGCTCAGCCGACACACCCGCCTTCCGCATCGCCACAAACAGCTCCGGAAGCTGCTGTGCGATGGCCGGGCTGTCATCTGCCCCGCACAACATGAACGCCGGCGGCATGTCCTTCGTCACCTTCGCGATCATCTCCGCATTCAGCCCGCCCGGATACATCAGCGCCTCGAACGCCGGTTTGTCGCTCTGCTTATCGATATCGTCCGCGCCGGCGAATGCGCCATCAGCGTGATCGCCCTCTGCCGCCCTCACTGCCAGCTCTCCGCCTGCTGAAAAACCCATGATGCCCACCCGCGCCGGATCCACTCCCCACTCCGCCGCTCGCGCCCGCACCAGCCGGATGGCCCGCTGCACGTCGGCCATCTCATCCTTCTCGATTGTGTAGGTCGAACCCGTCTGCCGTGCCAGCCGATACTTCAGCACGAACGCGGCGACGCCATGCCCGCTCAAAAACTTCGCCACGTCGTATCCTTCGTGGTCGATCGATAGCAGCCTGTGTGCGCCCCCCGGTGCAATGATCACTGCTGCAACCGGCGCTCCGCCCCTCGCTCCGCCCGCGCCCCTCACCAGATACGGCGTAAGCGAAGGATTGTTGATCATCGTTACCGCATGCTCGCCATCGGCGTTTTGCAGCGTAACCACTTCAGGCGCAGTCTTGCCCTCCGACCCCGGAGCACCACCCGCCCACAACGGCACCTCCGCCCGCATCCTAACTGGAGCAGGCGCCGCCGGAGTCGCAGCCTGCTGTGCCACACCCACTGCCGTCAACGCCATCCCCATTACCAGCCCACACACCTTCACCGCACTGATCGTCACGCGCATCGCATCACCTCGCTCCGCCACTATACCGAACCGCGCCTCGGTATGAACTGGAATCTCCTTTTTCGGCACCGATTCGCTTGAATTTTACCGCTCCTGAGGGTTTTACAAGAGCCAGCGTCGGACGTGACTCGTGATCCCTGGAAATCAACCTTCAGGGAAGAGTTGAAGGAAAGCTGAAAGGGCCGGTTTTGTATCTCACCCATTAGGTACGGACCTCCGGAATGTCTTTACCACGTTCGCACCCTCATAAACATTGACGATGACGACGATCCGGGGACTCAAGACTATGACTCAAAAAGGAAATGCGGGGTAAAAAGCCAAAGCCACTAACCAGCCTCAAACCCCGCCGCTTAAGAATTCTTAAGGTTCAATACCAACTCACCGTAGTGAAATCCTCTCAACGCCTCATGCTCCGAGAAAGCACACGAGGCAGTTGAGGAGGTACATATCCATGAAATTCATCGCAAGAGCAGTGGCCGCCGCACTCTTCGCCACGGCCATGGCAGCGACGCCCCTGTTGGCGCAGACGTTCACCATCGACTACGACCACACCGTCAACTTTCTCAAGTTCAAGACCTACACCTGGCAAAAGCTCCACGCCACCGACCCGAGCGTCGAGGACCGCATCAATATTGCTCTCAAGCGCGACATGGAGGGCCGCTATATGACGGAGGTGACCAGTGGCGGCGACGTCACCATCACCGCCGTCGAGGCCACCCAGGACAAGCGGGAATTTGCCAGCTTTTACAACTCCCTGGGCGACTTCGCCTGGCAACACGTATCGGGCGCCACAGGGTTTCTGGATTCTGGAACCGCCTTGCAGGATGTCCCTCTGGACACTCTCATCATCGACATATACAACCCCACAACCCACCAACTCCTGTGGCGTGGGGCAGTCACCGAGCCCTTGGCCAAGAGCGAGGACAAGAATGACCGTACCATCGACCACGCCGTCACTCTACTGATCAGCAAGTACCCGCCAAAGTACAAAAAGCCGTAGCAACCGCCGCTCACCGCAACTTCTTCTGTGCGAGACTTAGGACGATAAGTTCCTGAGGCGCGTACAGATGGAGCCTGCCGAAAAGCAAAAACACCTATCCCTCTTGCTCGTCGATGACGATATTGAACTGTGCGGCCGCTGCGGAATCTCCTGTCTGCTCGTACATGCTATAGAACAGCGCGGCGCGGAAGATATTGGCGTAGTACGTGCCCAGGCCGTTGAGAATAAGGACATCTTCCTCGGCGCGGCGGAACTCCGGCGTCCTTGCCCTCTTGCCGGCTGCGGCGCGCGCCGCAGCCAATCCTGCTGTTGACGTGCTCCCCCATCGCTTCCAGCCACGAGATCACTTCACTGGTGTTGTAGCCCGTATTCTTCGTGCCGGAGATGAGGTCTTTGGCATGCTGGTCGATGGTGGTGAAGAGTTGCGGATCGAGTGGGCTGATAGCGCTGACGTTGTGCGGCGCGGGCGAATCGGTATACAGCGGTCGGCCCGTGAGCGGCAGAATGGAGACTGGGGTAACCATCTCCGGCCAGAACCTATGGTTGGAGGATGACGGGCACCACGCCGTCGTTACCAGTGGCAGGATGCGGCTCGCCGCGGCCAGTGCCAAGCCACTGGAACAGGCGCATGGGGATTCGCCGAACTAAGATTTACAGGCGATGATTGCCGTTGTTAACCGGAACCAGACCTCGCCGTACCGAAGATTCGCCAATGGCTTTTGCAAACGCCTTTCCCGCAGCAGTGGGGGGAATGGTCAAGCCCGGTGAAGCCACTTGGGTCCAGCTACTCCCTACCGTTGCAGCCACACCGAATGCGCTCGCAGCTCTTCCGACAAAAGACCTTCTGGTTAGTGACATATGCTTTCAACTCCTCACGTTTGGTGCGCAACAGAACCAAACGCTAGCACATGCCCGCCCGTTCTGCCCACTGGAATTCAGGCGATTTCCTGTCGGGTTGCAGAAAAGTGAGTGCGCACGTGTCTCTTTGGCCTTCTCGCTCTGACCATCTTTGCAGACTGGGGAACCGCACGTAACTCACCGACCGCATCCAACGGCGCGCTGACAGTGCAGGCATACACTAATGCAATCGTTCACTCTATACAAATCGAATTGCAGTAATAGAATCGACAATCATTGCCCGCCATGCCTGCGAGTAGCATGTCGAGCCCCAGTTCTACACGTCGGCACCACTACGGCCATTCGCTGGTGGAACATCTCTTTCAACTGGAGGAATTCTGTTCCCCGCCAGTTGTGCACGCAGGCCCTCGTCATCAACTCGTGAGAAGTACGCGCGAAGATCCTCTCCTTGCTGCCGAGAAGCCAGATAGCCGCGAAGCATCCGCTCGAGAGCGTCAGGAACTTCGTCCGCAGAAGCCCGATATCCAACTTGTCGCGCGATCCGTGCGTACTTTCCTACAGAGCCCCCGACGCAGAAATAGAAGGCATCGACCATCTTTCCATTTTGTCTGATCTTCTTGCCTTCGAGGCCGACATCGGCAATCCAGTGCTGGCCACATGAGTTGGTGCAGCCAGTGACATGAAGCTTGATATGCTGATCAAATGCAGGAAGCCTTTCCTCCATCTCGGCCACAAGCCACTTGGAGAAAGCCTTGGTTTCGGCAATGGCTAGCTTGCAAAACTCCGTCCCTGTGCACGCAATCGCCCCACGCCAAAATGGGGAGCTCTCCACAGTCACGTCAATATCTGAGAGAGCATTTACGAGTTCGCTCACGTGTCGATTCGGCACATTCACAATGATGACATTCTGGGTGATCGTGCATCGCAGTTCGCCGTTACCATAACGATCTGCGAGTTCGGCAAGAGACTGTAGTTGATCACCCGAGAGCCTGCCCCGAAGAACCGATGCGCCAACCGCAGATAGCCCCGCTTGTTTCTGAGGAGTAATACCGACGTGGTCGCGATAGATGTCGTCTGGCACGCGGTCTTCCTCCAAAGGGAAGGGTTCGAGTCGATGGCCGAGCTTATGCTCTATGGCGCCAAGAAAAGAATCGGCAGTCCAGCCATGGCGCAGGAAGAGATACTTCATACGAGCCCGGGTGCGGTTCTCGCGCAGGTCCTGCTGCTCGTGGAAAAGTTCGACGATTGCTTTTGTGACGGAATATGCTTGGTCTTCGCGAATGAATACCGGAAGCCGCACCGCCAGATGAGGCTCCGTTGAGAGACCACCACCCACGCGAACGCTATATCCGAGGTTTTCCTGTCCGTGGCCTTTGCGTCTCACTGCTGTAAGGCCAATATCGTTGATCTCCGGATACGAGCACCAGTGTGAGCAGCCTGTGACGGAGATCTTGAACTTGCGAGGCAGGTTGTAGAAGTCTGAGTTGCCGCGCAGGCAGGCTGCGATTTCTAGCGCGAGTGGAGAGGCGTCACTGATCTCGCTTGCATCGAGCCCGGCCAGCGGGCAGCCTGTGACGTTGCGGATTACATCGCCACAGGCGCCTTTGGGAGAAAGCCCAATCTCGGCCAGAGCCTGAACGATCTCGGGAATATCTTCGATGGTGACCCAGTGAAGCTGAATATTCTGGCGAGTCGTAACATCTACGAGGTTGCGGGCATACTTCTTTGCAATCGCTGCGATCGTGCGAAGCTGATGACTGTTCGCAATGCCATTGGGGAGGGCGATACGCAGCATGAAGTACTCAGTGGACTTGCCTTCGCCGCCAGTTCCACCCGTCACACCCGCACCGTCACCCTGTGGATAGAGGCCCCACCATCTGAAGTAGGTATTCGCCCATTCGGGAACGATCGAGCTATGGCCGGCGCGGGCGAATGCCAGGACCTCGTCCCACGCATCCCATGGGTTCTTTGCCGCCTTCAGGCGTTCGGCTTTTTGGGCTTTCGTTTCTTTGGCCGGAGCGGGGGACGCCGGGAGTCCCGATAGGTTTGCCATGAGTCTCAAGTCCTCACAAAGGTGCGTTCATGCACCCATGTTCCACTTGTACCTGCAGACCGCAGAGGCTCAGAGCATTTCTTGCTGTAAGTGGGCGATCATTGCGGCAAAGTTCTTCAGGTAGCGGGAGAATAGCCCTGCTTCTCGCGTCAGCTTTGCCGCTTCCATTCCGTCGGACTGACCCCAACGTGCCGCCTAAAAGCCCGCGCAAAATGACCAGCGTTCGCAAATCCGGTTTCGACCGCAACCTCCGAGACGCTTCTCGTATCGAGCCGCAATAGCGCCTTAGCTTGCTGTAGTCGCTGGTCCATCAGATAGCGGTGGGGCGTAATCCCTAGGGCCAGCCGGAAAAGTCTGGCAAAGTGGAACCGGCTCATGTCGGCCACATCTGCGAGATCATCGAGCTTAATGTCCAGATGACCGTTTGCAGCGATGTAGTCAAGAACACGTTGCAGGCGGACTCTAGATATTCCGCCTTTGGCTTGCGGCGAGATCGCTACGTCTCTGCTGTATTTCTGGATGAGAGCGATCGACAGAGACATGCCCAGATGATCTCCGTAGAGGGCTCCCGTCTCCCAGCCTGTTTCCATCTCGCGCCGCATTTCGGAGAGCAGAAGGTGCAATTGCCGGTCCTCAAAGATCCAGTGGTTCTCGAAGCCCAGATGCCTCTTTCGTCCCAACTCCTGCGCAGCACGGAGCAGATAGGATTCATCGACCGATAGAACCACGCGTTGCGAGGGCCTGTTCCAGCGCAGACGGTCGCGCGTTCCGGGAGTGAGCAGAATCATGGATCCGGGCCCATGATTTTCTTTGCCATACTTGCCCTCGGACCACCACTCCATCTGCACCGGGCCGCTGGTCTGCATATGAAGACAAAAGGACGAATGCTCGTGCTCGGGGATCTCGATGGCACCGATATTGTGCGTCTCGACGATGAGGCCGCTCAAAGGTGAGAGGGCACTGTTCTTAACTGGCCTGCCAGGCAGCAGCGGAACGATCCTCTCATTTCGAATGACCGAGATTCGCCTCATCCAACACCTCGTACTCCTATATTCGTCTCCGCTTTTCGCGTCGAAGAAGCACCTTTCAAACACAAGCGGCAAATGCGCTTCCGGCCATCGTAACCCTTATGCGCAGCGTAGGCTCCCACAGAACATCGACTCATTGTCGCAACTATCGAGCAGATTCAGCAAGAAGTGCCCATCCGCTCCTACGCGAAAGGATACACAAGATGTAGGAGCATCTATGTTCAACCCACTCAAACAAGTGACTCAGGGCTTCATTGTGACGTTCGGGATCACGCCACCTCGTCCCGAACAAGAGCTAAAAGCGACCATTTTTATCTGCGCGATGCTTTTCGGGACCATCGCTCTCGTTATCGGGCTGGGAGTGTTCGTTCTGAGGCAGATCGCTTAGTCCTTGCTTCACGAAACAGGCGCGTGTTTTCGCACCTGATAACCTACACCTTGATCTATGAAGTCTGGGCTGCAGCCATTGCGCCGGCCTTATTCGTCTGACTCTATTCGTCTGACTCTTTCTCATTCATCAGCGAAGGAAACGAAAATGGAACTATGATCGTACGATGAGAAGTACAAACGCATAGAGAGTCCAGAATCCATCGTATTCAGCAGGGAGAATCGCTTGTCTGAACGGCCCGTCAAACCAACGCAACGTCCGAAGAATCCTCATTTTTCATCCGGCCCATGCGCCAAGCGTCCCGGCTGGGAACCGGCAGCCTTAGCCGGAGCGCTTGTCGGGCGTTCTCATCGGTCGAAACCAGGGAAGGCCAAATTAGGCGAAGTCATTAATCTGACAAGACAGATTCTCGGTATCCCCAAGGACTATCGGATCGGAATCGTGCCCGGCTCCGATACCGGAGCAGTTGAGATGGCGCTCTGGTCCTTGCTGGGGCCGCGGGGCATCGACGTGCTGGCCTGGGAGAGCTTTGGCAAGGAATGGGTAACCGATGTCACCAAACAGCTTCGCCTTGCCGATACACGGGTTTTCGAATCGCCGTATGGAGAGCTTCCGGACCTTGCAACGGTAAATACGGATCGCGACGTTATCTTTACCTGGAATGGAACCACCTCTGGGGTGCGTGTTCCAAACGGCGACTGGATCTCCGATAAACGGGAAGGCCTGACGATCTGCGATGCCACGTCTGCGGCTTTTGCTATGACCTTGCCGTGGAGGAAGCTCGATGTCGTCACCTGGTCATGGCAGAAAGTGCTGGGCGGTGAGGGAGCACACGGAATGCTTGTTCTCAGCCCCCGCGCCGTCGAGCGGCTTGAATCCTACAAGCCCACATGGCCGCTTCCCAAGGTCTTTAGGATGATCAAGAACGGCAAGCTGAATGAAGGCATCTTTGAGGGCGAGACAATCAATACGCCATCTCTGCTGGCTGTCGAAGACGCGATCGATGGACTGCGCTGGGCTAAATCCATCGGTGGTCTACCTGAACTAATTCGCCGTTCGGAGGCTAATCTGCGCGCGGTTGTCGACTGGCAAAGCAAGAGCGCATGGTGCGGGTTTCTCGCGCGAAGGCAGGATACCCGTTCTAATACCTCCATTTGTCTTCAAATCACAGACCCGGGAGTGATGGCTCTTGACGCGGAGCGTCAGGCAAAAGTGGCTAAGGATATTGCAGGCCTTCTCGAGAAGGAGGGGGTCGCGTTCGATATTGGGTCCTATCGGGATGCGCCTCCTGGACTGCGGATCTGGGGCGGTGCCACGGTTGAGACAGACGACATCCAAGCAGTACTCAGATGGTTTGACTATGCGTTCGCAGCCTATTCCAGTCTGAGCATTCCGTTCTGATCCAAGTTGAATGTAACCACGGGCCGCACTAGAACTCCTGGCGCTGCATCCCACATCCCGTTTGCCCAAGCGGTTTTCCGAAGGGATGACGACCTTTCTTTCCATGGGCGGTGAATGCGATGTGAGTTTCTGTGAAAACGCACACTGGCGAATCCATAACCAGCGCGATTTCGGGCAATACGTGGCTATAAATCGCATGAATCGATATGGCAGAGAATCGTCATGAAGAGATGAAGAAGTTAATCTAATCAAAGAGTTGTGTTGTGCTCGGAAACGGTACACGACGATGGAAAACACGACAATCAAAGCCGCGGTGGTGCAGGCGGCTCCCATCTTATTTGATACCCCCAGAACGCTTCAGAAGCTGGCAGATCTTACGCGCGATGCCTCGGCACAGGGCGCGGACCTCGTGTTGTTCCCTGAAGCTTTTATCGGTGGATATCCCAAAGGTCTGGACTTCGGTGCACGCCTTGGACAGAGAAGCGATGCAGGACGTGAGGACTTCCGGCGCTATTTTGAAAGCGCCATCGAGTTGCGCGGCCGAGAAAGCGAACTAATAGGCGAGGCGGCGCGTGCGAACGGAGTGTATCTGGTTACCGGCGTCATCGAGCGCGACCAAGGGACTCTTTATTGCACCGTAGTAACGTATTCACCGGAAGGCCGTTTGCTCGGCAAGCACCGCAAGGTGATGCCGACAGCGCTGGAGCGCGTCGTGTGGGGATTTGGCGATGGCTCGACCTTGCCGGTCTTTGATACTCGCATTGGCCGCCTCGGCAGTGTTATCTGTTGGGAGAACTACATGCCCCTGATGCGCATGGCCATGTATGCGCAAAGCATCGAACTGTACTGCGCTCCCACGGTGGATGATCGAGATACCTGGCTGCCCACCATGCGCACCATTGCACTTGAGGGCCGGTGCTTCGTGCTCTCGGCCTGCCAGTACCTGACTCAGGCCGACTATCCGCCTTCTTATGCCGCGCTCCTCGGAGATGATCCAAAAAGGGTTTTGATCCGGGGCGGATCCTGCATTGTCGATCCACTGGGAAAAGTTCTGATCGAGCCGAGCTTCGACGGAGAGACGATCCAGTTGGCGGAGCTTGATCGAGGTTCCATTGTCCGAGGCAAATACGACCTTGACGTAGTGGGTCATTATGCGCGGCCGGATATCTTCAAGTTGAAGATAGATACAAGGATGAACAGGGTCGTTGTCTTTGAGGACGGAGACATGGAGACTCTCCCATAACCGGCTGCGTTGGACTGAAGGCTCGTTTATTCCGTGACCATTTGAGATCTTGTTTTGGTCCAATAGTTTGCATCTTGACAGACTTTCGGATGTCCTTCATCGCGTGGCCTTTGCCTTTGCCAAAATAACCGCGGACTTCCGCGATGCCTTCTCGTAGTACCGCACCATCCGCTGCGTCTCGCTTGATTGGTATGGGGCTAGGTTATGGGCCCAGCGGAAGCCGATCGGCTGGTACCAAAGTTCTGCCTCCACTGTAAACGGTTCAGCCGCGCTCCCGGTCGACACCAGATACTTAACCGTGCTGCCCTTGTCGTTGAAGGCGGGATCGTCCATCGCGCCGCCCCGCACAGCGATATCCTTCTCCGCGGTTGCCTTGTCGAAGCCCCGTGGTAGCAACCGGCTATCCTTCACATACCCAACGGCATGCAGCAAGCCGGTCGTCACCTTGCCGTTCGTATCCTCCATGATGGACTCGTAGATTTCAACCTGGTCCGGCCGCGTAATCTCGCGGTAGTAGGGCTCGTATTTCAGTGGATCCTCATCGTTGTCATTTCCGACAATCGATCCGTCCGGATTAAGCGCACCCGAGTCGAACACCACTCGTCCGCTACCATCTCGCACAACCACGTGCAGCCACGTCCGTCGCGACGGGTAAGCCGTCGGCAGTTTGTGCCCTGTCAGGTTGTCGACGTGAACCTCGATCACGAGCCCATTCGCCGTACGCTCCATTCCACGAATCGTCACTTTTGCCGATCGGCTCCCGAGGAACCCCATCGTCCGCGCGATTGCCGAGTTCAGTTCGTCCGGCTCGGCTGCTGTGGCCAGTTCATCCCGATGATCCTGCAGGATTCCCTGCATCAGGAAGTTTGCTCCGACAAACACGTGCCGCCGCATCCCCACTCGGGGCTCGCCATACAGCGCCGTAATTGCAACTGGCTCCTCCACTCGCGGCATGTGGCACTGCTGGCAAGTCTCGCGCGTCTTTCCCGACGAGTAGTCACTGTGCTCCCACTCCTGGTACGGCACCTGTTCGGGGAACCGTGCGATCTTCTCTCCGTGCGGCCCGAGGGCATCCGTATAGAGCGTGTGGCAACTTCCGCAAAGTCCCGGGTCGCTCATGTGGTGCCCTTGCGTAGGCCGGTAGGTCGAGGTGGAGGAGTGCAACACCGTCTGGTGCCCCTTATTGATCTCGAACGGGCCAAACTCCGGACGCTCGCCGTTCACGTCGGCTTTTGCAATCGTCACATTCCCGACAAACGTCGCCGGCGTCCCCAGTCCCACGCTCTCGATCTGGTGGCATACCGAGCACGTAACCCCATCCTCTGCAGCCTTGTCTCCCTTGGGAAACTGCTTGAACGGAAGCCTGGTGAACAGGTCCGTGTGCTTTCCCGCGGTCCGGTCCGCCATGCGCACGGCAGGCATATGGCAGATGGTGCAATCGTCCTGA